>OODK01000316.1_pt1 | contig 51144 bp, 41 predicted proteins | sample 1671371 | NCBI WGS metagenome assembly OODK01 (sample SAMN06348150, study PRJEB24527) | human gut metagenome | biome: human gut; feature: ankylosing spondylitis patient; material: feces | host: Homo sapiens | place: China | collected 2015-10 | reverse complement strand
TCCGCCCCATTACCGAAAAAGATAAGTTCAAGCCGGAGGATATTCTGTTCTGAGAAATTCAGATTGGAAACGCTGGAAAAACATACGCACAAGCCCTCCGGGGACATTTTTGTTTTTCGCCATGCTTTTCTGTGGGGAGAAGGCATGGTATACTGAAACCGACAACTCGGAATTATGAAAGAAGAAAAAAGTAATGGATGAACAGAAAAAAATGTTTACGAATAAATCAGTTACACTTTTTTTAGTAATAGTCATTTCAGTTAGTGCAATATTCGAAACGATAGTTATTGCACTAAGAGCTATGGGGTTAGCTGTTTTTTTAATGTGGGTTCCCACAATAGCGGCAATAATTGCAGGATGTATATCGCAGAAAGAAAGTAACGGAAAAATATCATTCAAAAAATTACTTCAGAGTATTGGATTTCAGAAGACATCAATTAAATGGATACTATTATCTTGCTTAATTCCGGCAGTTTACATAGGAATACCATATGTGCTTTTTTGGATTGCTTTTCCCAATAGTTTAGATATGAGTAAAGCATCCGTCATTCAGTTGGTTCTTATGTCTGTTGTTGGGATTTTCATAGGCTTGATTACAGCTATCGGTGAGGAAATTGGGTGGAGAGGTTATTTAGTTCCAGCTACTTTAGAAAGAGTAGGAATAAAAAAGGCACTAATATATACTTCTATATTTTGGGGTGTATGGCACTTGCCTATTCTTATATCAGGTCTGTATATGCCGGGAACTCCCGCATGGTATTCTGTTCCGGCTTTTCTTTTTATGATTATACCTGTTGGAATGATTTACGGAATAATAACGATAAAAACAAAAAGTATTTGGCCTGCTATCTTTTTGCATGCAGCTCATAATACTTTTGACCAGTTGATTTTTGGAACAGTAACCGTTGCTAATAACAAAATGTTTTTTGTGAGTGAAACAGGTATATTTACTATTATTTTTGCATGGATCGTAGCTGTTTTTCTTTATAAAAAATGCAATGACTATGGTAATTTATAGATTAGGATTACCCTATTACAAAGAATTTGACAATTTCCAGTTTGTCGTCTAAAAGTCATCCTATACGAAAGCCGTCGGAGGTTGTGCCTCCGGCGGCTTTCTTTAAAAATCTATCCGTTTTTTCGCCCGCTTCTGGTACAGCACCAGCGCCACTACCAGTGTGGCGGCTTCGCCCAGGGCCAGCGGCCACCAGACGAGGGAGACATTCTCCGGGCCGGTCACCAGCCGGGTCAGCGCCCAGACCGGCGGCAGCACAAACAACACCTGGCGGCACAGTGAGATGACCAGCGCCAAAAACTGCGCATTGCCCACGGCGGCATCGGCACGGTCCTTGTCGCCCAGGCCCAACAGGCGGGCCAGCAGGGCGTTGGTGCCCACGCCGGTGCCGATGGACACCGCCACCATAAACAACTGCACCGGGAAAGCCAGGCTCAAGGCGGTCAGGGCGGTTTCGCCGCCGGCTGCCATGCGGGCCAGGTAGGCGCTGTCCACTACGTTGTAAGCGGCCTGCAGGATCATGGATAAAACGATGGGCAGGCCGATGCGGGCCATCAGTTTGGGTACCGGCTCGACCGCCATCGGGTTTTGGGATTGGTTTTGCTGCATATACGTTCCTCCTGTAAAAAAGCACAAAAAATAACGAGTGGCGCGATAACCGGATTTACGCAGTTACGCCACTCGTTATTGTTTTTATTGTACCAATTTCACCCGGGAAATGCAAAGGTGGTTTTGCACAAAGATTTTTGGGTTCACCAAATGGTTTTTATATTACCGGCCGATGGGTGCGCACTTATTCTTCAGCCACACCTTTTCGTCCTCGGTCAGGCGGGGGCTGAGCATTTCGTACACGTGGGCATGGTAGTTGTTCAGCCAGGTGATCTGGTCGCGGCTCAGCTCGTCCACCAGTACGGGGGTAGTGTCGATGGGCACCAAGGTCAGCGGAGCAAAGCCCAGCCAATGGCCGTACTGGTTGTCGCCCAGGTCGATGCACTCCAGCTCGTTCTCGATGCGGATGCCTACCTCGTCGGTCTCGTAGATACCCGGCTCGTCGGTGATGGTCATGCCCGGCTTGAAGATGATGGGGTTGTTGGGACGCAGGCTCTGGGGGCCTTCATGCACGCCGGAGATAAAGCCGACGCCATGGCCGGTGCCGCAGCGGTAGTTGATCTGGTGTGCCCAAACAGGGCCGCGGGCAAAGGTATCCAGCGCAAAGCCGGTGCAGTAATCCAGGAACACCGCGCGGGCCATGTCGATATGGCTCTGCAGCACGTAGGTGTAGTAACGGCGCTCGTTGTCGGTCAGCGGGCCGACGGTGTAAGTACGGGTGATGTCGGTAGTGCCGCAGTCATACTGGCCGCCGTTGTCCACCAGCAGGAAGCCCTTCGGCTCGATCTTGCTGTTGACGTCGCCCTCAGCATGGTAGTGCATCATGGCAGCGTTGGTGCCATAAGCGGCGATGGTGGAGAAGCTGTCCTCGAAGTAGCCGGGCATCTCGGCGCGGCGCTTCTGCAGCATGGTCTCGATGTCCGTCTCGTAAAGGGTCTCGCCGTTGGCCATAGCCTTTTCCAGATCCATCTGGAAGCGGACGACAGCCACACCGTCACGGACATGGCACTCGCGGATATTCTCCAGCTCGGTGGGGTTCTTGATGCCCTTCAGCGCAAAGATGGGGTCGGCACCGGCCACGGTCTTGTGGGCAGTCAGGGCGGTGTACAGGTCGTAGTTGGTGGCCTTCTCGTCCACCAGGAACACCTCGTCGGCAGGCAGGGCGTGAACAGCATCCACCAGCTCGTTGTAGCTGCGCACGGTCACACCGCTGGCAGCCAGGGTGGCAGCATCCTCGGCGTTCAGGCGACCGTCGGCCAAAAACAGAGTGCAGGCCTCACGGGTGACCAGGGCGTAAGCCACGGCCAGCGGGGTGCAGGGTAGGTCGCGGGCGCGCAGGTTCAGCAGCCAGCCCACGCAGTCCAGGCCGGTGACGGCCAGGGCGGTAGCACCGGCCTTTTCCAGTTCGGCGCGCACCAGGGCGATGCGGTCCGCAGCGGTGGCACCGGTCTGGGCCGGGGTCAGCAGCTCGCAGGCGGTGTCAGGCAAGGGCTTGCGCTCGCCGGTAGCATCCCAGATGGAGCTGGCCACATCCTGACTCTTGAGGGCAGCGCCGCTTTTGGCCAGGGCGGCGGCGTACTCCTCGGCCAAAGTGGCGGGCACGCAGCTGCCGTCCAGCAGCAGGGCCTCGCCGGCCGTGAAGTTGGCGGTCAGGTACTCGGCCACAGTAGGCACACCGGCAGAACCAGCGTGCATGCACTGGATCTCGGTGCCGGCCAGCTGCTTGTCCGCCTGGACATAGAAACGGCCATCGCACCACAGGGCGCTGGTGTGCTGGTTCACCACCAGGGTGGAGTTCTCGCCGGTAAAGCCGGAGAACCAGGGCAGGGCGTTGTAATAGTCAGGCAGGTACTCACTGCAATGGGGATCACTGGTCATCAGCAGCACACCGTCGGCCCCGGCTGCTTTTGCAGCGGCGCGCAGTGCGGCGATTTTTTCGTTGGTAGTCAAAACGGATCGCTCCTTTTTATTAATGTAGGCTAGGAATATCATACCACTTTCTTAGGAAATAATAAAGAGGGTAGACTTTTTCGCGATAAATTTTCAAAAAATTCAAAAAATTCCGCGCAAAAAGGCCCGAAACCCCTTGACGCGTTTGTTATAATGATATTAGCAGTTAAACACATATATTGCTAACATCTGTGAACATTTGAATAGAGGTAACAATCATGGCAGAAAACAAGACCAAGATCGACATTTTCTCCGGCTTTTTGGGTGCCGGTAAAACCACGCTGATCAAAAAGCTGATCCAGGAAGCTTTCAAGGGTGAGAAGATCGTCCTGATCGAGAACGAGTTCGGCGAGATCGGCATCGACGGCGGCTTCATGCGTGAGGCCGGCATCCAGGTCAATGAGCTGAATTCCGGCTGCATCTGCTGCAGCCTGGTGGGAGACTTCCGCGAGGCCCTGAAGAAGGTCGTCGAGACCTACCATCCCGACCGCATCCTCATCGAGCCCTCCGGCGTCGGCAAGCTGTCTGATGTGACCCGCGCCGTTGAGGGCGTGGCCGAGACCCTGCCTGTCGTGCTGAACAGCTTTGTCACCGTGGCCGATGTGAACAAGGTCAAGATGTATATGAAGAACTTCGGCGAGTTCTATGATGACCAGGTCAGCCATGCCTCCTGCATTATCCTGAGCCGCACCGGCAACGCCAGCGAGGAGAAGATCGCCGCCGCTGTCGCCATGCTGGCCGAGAAGAACCCCACCGCTACCATCGTGACCACCGATTGGACCGCCCTGACCGGCGCCCAGATCGTTTCCGTCATGGACGGCAAGCGCGATCTGGTGGCTGAGCTGCTGGCCGAGGCCAAAGCTTCCAACGAGGCCCACGCCGATGAGGACGAGCACGAACACCACCATCATCACCACCATGAAGAGGATGGCGACGAGCATGAGTGCTGCCACCATCATCATGACGACGATGATGATGACGATGAGCACGAGCACCATCATGAGCATGGCGAGCATTGCTGCCACCATGACCACGACGAACACGATCACGACCATGACGACGATGATGACCATGATGAGCATCATCACGAGCATGGCGAGCATTGCTGCTGCGGCCATCATCACCATCATCATGACCACGACGCCGACGAGATCTTCACCAGCTGGGGCAAAGAGACCGCCCACAAGTACAGCCGCGAGGATCTGGACAGCGCCCTGGAAAAGCTGGACAGCTGCGCTTACGGCATGATCCTGCGCGCCAAGGGCATCGTCGATGGCGGCGACACCTGGTATGAATTCGACATGGTTCCCGGCGAGCATGAGATCCGCGCCTGCGGTCCCGATGTCACCGGCAAGCTGTGCGTCATCGGCTCTGACCTGAAGGAGCACGAGATCGCCGCGTTGTTTCACGTCTGATATTCAAACGCAATTTATCTCCGTGCGGGCAGACCTGCTTTGACCGCATGCTTCACGATTTACCGAAAGGATTTCCACCATGGCAAAACAGATCCCGGTTTACCTGTTTGTTGGTCAGCTGGAAAGCGGCAAGACCAAGTTCATCCAGGAAACGATGGAAGACCCCAACTTCGACTCCGGCGACAAGACACTGCTGCTTGTCTGCGAGGAGGGCGAGTTGGAATATGATCCCTCGCGCTTCGCTTTCGGCGGTGTGCATGTCGCCCAGATCGAGGACAAAAGCGAGCTGACCCCCGAAAACCTGACCGCGCTGGAGAAAAAGTCCGGCTGCGGCCGTGTCATCATCGAGTACAACGGCATGTGGCTGGTGCAGGAACTGTACGACGCCATGCCGGATAACTGGCTGGTGTACCAGTGCCTGGCCACCGCCGACGGCACCACCATCAAGACCTACGCCGGCGACAACGCCATGCGCGGCCTGTTGCTGGACAAGCTGCGCGGCAGCGAGCTGCTGGTGGTCAACCGTGCCGAGGCCGTGAACGACGACGAGAGCCGTCAGCTCATCCACAAGCTGGTGCGCCAGGCCAGCCGTCGCTGCGACATCGCCTATGAGTTCAAGGATGGCAGCGTAGCCTACGATGACATCCCCGACCCGCTGCCCTTCGACATCAATGCCCCGGTCATCGAGATCCCGGAGGAGTTCTTTGGCGTGTGGTACATGGATTGCATGGATGACCCGAAGAAATACGACGGCAAGACGGTGAAATACCTGGCCCAGGTCTGCCAGACCCCGCAGGCCGGCAAGGGTGCCTTTGTGCCCGGCCGCTTCGCCATGACCTGCTGCGTGCAGGACATCCAGTTCGTCGGCATGCCCTGCAAGTACGATGACTATAAGTCGCTGGAGCAGCGCAGCTGGATCACCATTACCGCTAAAATCAACGTGAAGTACCACCCCATCTACAAGGGCCAGACCCCCGATTCCACCGGTCCGGTGCTGACCGCCCTGTCTGTGGAGCCTGCCGAAAAGCCCGCCCAGGACGTGGTCATGTTCAGCTGATTACCTTGTATAAAGGATGACTTCCCACAGTGTGGGGAGATGCCGCAAAGCGACAGAGGGGCCCGACGCGTAAGCGGGTGGCATGGCGCAATCGTGTCGGAGGGATTGCAGCCTTACGGTGTAGACCGATTTACAACGCAGACGGGACGATCCCTCAGCCAGCCTCGCTGACAGCTCTCTTACAGAGGGAGCCTTTTGCGCGTCACTGTCATAAATCATTCATAATCTATACAATTCATCCCCGGTGATAAAAAACTTATCACCGGGGATTTTTTGCTGATTGTAAGCAGGGCACCCGCGGGCTATACTATAAGCATCCCAAGCAACAACACCCCAAAAACAACGTAAGCATGAAACCTAAGGAGGTTTTTGTATGTATTATTCCAGCGGTAATTATGAAGCTTTTGCTATCCCCAAAAAGCCCGAAGGCGTCGACGCCAAGTCCGCCTATCTGATTGGCAGCGGCCTGGCTGCACTGTCTGCCGCCTGCTTCCTGGTGCGTGACGGCCAGATGAAGGGTGAGCATGTCCACATTCTGGAAAAAGACCCCATCCCCGGCGGCGCCTGCGATGGCTATAAGTATCAGGACATCGGCTACGTCATGCGCGGCGGCCGTGAAATGGACAACCATTTTGAGTGCATGTGGGACCTGTTCCGCTCCATCCCCTCCATCGAGGACGAGAACCACACCGTGCTGGACGAGTACTACTGGCTGAACAAGGCCGACCCCAACTACAGTCTCTGCCGTGCCACCGTCAACCGCGGCCAGGATGCCCACACCGATGGTAAGTTCGGTCTGTCGGATAAGGGTGCCATGGAGATCCTGCAGCTGTTTATGACCCCGGATGAGAAGCTGTACGATAAAAAGATCACCGACTTCTTCGACGATGAGGTGCTGAACACCAATTTCTGGATGTACTGGCGCACGATGTTCGCCTTCGAGAACTGGCACAGCGCCCTGGAGATGAAGCGCTACCTGCAGCGTTATATCCACCATATCGGCGGTCTGCCTGATTTCACAGCCCTGCGCTTTACCCGCTACAACCAGTACGAGTCGATGATCCTGCCCATGGTCAAGTACCTGGAAAGCTTCGGCGTGCAGTTCCACTACAACACCAAGGTCGTCAACGTGGCCTTTGACTGCGCCGGCGGTAAAAAGCAGGCTACCCGCATCGACATCCTGCGCGATGGCCTGGAGGATTGCATCGACCTGACCGAGAATGACCTGGTCTTTATCACCAACGGCGGCTGTGTTGAAAATTCCACCATCGGCAGCCAGAACACCGCCGCCCCCTATCGCCCCGAAATCAAGGAGGGCGGCGGCTGGGACCTGTGGCGCAAGATCGCGGCCCAGGACCCCAGCTTCGGCCATCCGGATAAGTTCTGCTATGACCCCGAACTCTCCAACTGGATGAGCGCCACCATCACCACCCTGGACCAGAAGATCGTTCCCTATATCAAAAAGATCTGCAAGCGTGACCCGTTCAGCGGCAAGGTGGTTACCGGCGGCATTGTTACCGTCAAGGATTCCAGCTGGCTGCTCAGCTGGACGCTGAACCGCCAGCAGCAGTTCCGCGACCAGCCCAAGGACCAGCTCTGCGTCTGGGTCTACGGCTTGTTCAGCGATAAGCCGGGTGACTTCGTCAAGAAGCCGATGCGGGAATGCACCGGCAAGGAGATCTGCATGGAGTGGCTGTACCACATCGGTGTGCCCGCCGACCAGATCGAAGAGCTGGCGGCCAACAGCGCCAACACCGTGCCCTGCATGATGCCGTATATTGATGCCTTCTTTATGCCGCGTGCTGCGGGCGACCGCCCCGATGTCGTGCCCGAGGGCGCTGTGAACTTCGCCTTCCTGGGCCAGTTCGCCGAGACCGAGCGCGACACCATCTTTACCACTGAGTATTCCATCCGCACCGGTATGGAGGCTGTTTACACCCTGCTGAACGTCGACCGCGGCGTGCCCGAAGTCTGGGGCAGCGTGTATGACATCCGCTGCCTGCTGGATGCCACCGTGAAACTGCGCGACGGCAAAAAGATCACTGACATGGAGATGCCGCTGGTAGGCAAGCTGGCGCTGAAGGAAGCCCTGAAAAAGATCGAGGGCACCGAGGTGGAGAAGCTGCTGAAGGAGTATAATGTGATTTAAGCCCCTTATAAAAGGGAACAAGGCCCTGCCGAAAGGCAGGGCCTTGTTGTTTATGATGTTAACCACGCGCGGCGATGCACTCGATCTCCACCAGCGCACCCTTGGGCAGGGCGGCGATCTGCACGCAGCTGCGGGCAGGATACTCGTGGAAATACTGGGCATAGATCTCGTTCACGGTGCCGAAGTCGCCCAGGTCCTGCACAAAGACCGTGGTTTTGACAACATTGTCCAGGGTCAGACCGGCTTCGGCCAGCACGGCCTGCAGGTTCTTCAGGGACTGATGAGCCTGTGCCACTACGCCCTCAGCCAGAGCGCCGGTGGCGGGGTCAATACCCAGCTGGCCGCTGCAGTAAACGGTGCTGCCGGTGTCTACGGCCTGCACATAAGGGCCGAGAGCGGCGGGGGCTTTATCGGATACGATACGCTTCATACAAAACAACTCCCTCTTAATTGGTAAAGCAGCACTGCGCACTTCCCGCCCGGCGGGCGGGAAGCCTGCAGCATTACTTTATAAGATGGCCTTATTGTACGCGCGTTTTTGGAAAATGTAAAGAGATTTATTGCTTTTTGCGCTGGACGGCTTTCATCACCACCATCACGGCGGCAAATACCACGCCGGCAATGGCCCAGATGAACCAGCTGTACTGCGGCTGGCCGTTGCCGTAGGGGCCGAAGGTGTAAAACAGGAAAATGGCTACCACCACCAGCCAGTAGGCGGCAGCAACCGCGCCGATGACCCCCTTGCGGGCCTTGGCGTCGCGGGTGAAGTCACCTTCCTCCAGCAGTTGGTCCATGGCATCGTGTACGGTGCCTGCCCATACAAACGCATACACACCGCAGGCCACCAGCACCATGAGCAGGCAGACGGAGAGCGCGGCTAAAAGGTCGGCGTTGCACATCATAGCGGCAAACAGCGGCACGGCGGCTAGTATGCACAGCACGGTGCCGATGGTGTTGGCGCGGTTGTAATGGGCGGCAAAGGCGTCACGCCGCTCCCGCACCAAGCCGGTTACGCCATACTCAGTGTCGATGGGCTCTTTTTCGAGAAATTCATACGGCTTTACCGCCGCGCCGCACTGCATAAACAGCACCACCGCCACGGCTACCAGCGCCAGCAGAATGCACAGCCCCAGCCCGGCGGCAAAATTCTCGCTGATGTCAAACAGGTTATACTCGCTCAAAGCGCACAGCGCCAGCAGTGAAACCGGGCTGAGCACGCACAATGCCGAGGCCAGCGCCATTCTGGGCGCATTGGCGCGGGCTTTTTTCAGATAATCCCCTGCCTGTGTTAGCGTGACCCGGTGCAGGGCAGGGGTGTCATCCTCGGCGGTATATTCCGGCTCGCCCTGCTCCTCTTTTAATAAGTAGTCGGTGGTCACACCGAACAGACGGGCTAATTGCAAAATTTTGTCGATGTCGGGTACCGATTGGGCACCCTCCCACTTGGAGACCGATTGCCGGGTCACGCCCAGCTTTTCAGCCAATTCCTCCTGGGACCAGCCCGCTTTCTTGCGTAAGGTAATGAGTTTGTCAGCAAAGATCATGGGGAAAACCTCCTCTTGGTTGTTCGTGGTTGTTTTACTGTCTGCACTCTACCATTTTTCCCGGTTGCGGGGCAAGAAAGTGGAACTGGAAGTTTGTCAACGGGTAGTTGCAACTGCGATGTATCGTAAATTATTTTCTGCGCGGCAGCGCCAGGGCCGAAAGCAGCACCAACCCGCCCAAAGCGCAAAGTCCCGCCCCGGCCAGGCCGGTCACATCGGCGATCAGCCCGATCAGCGGGCTGGCGGGGATCATCAGCACGCTGTAAGCCATGTTGTCAACGCTGATCAGCGTGGCCCGGCGGTCGCTGGGGATGGCATCATTGAACCGCTGCATCGCGTGCAGGAACCACACGCTCAACGATGCCTGCACCAGCATCGGCCCCACCAGGCAACCCCGGGCAGGCCCGGCCCCGGCCAACAGCACACCACCGCCGCAGACCAGGGCACACAGTCGGTACAGCGGGCGCAATTTCCCGGGATGCAGCCGCCGTGCCAGCGCTGTGCATACCATGGCGGCAGCCGAGGCCAGCAGGGGAGAGACGAACAGCCAGGAGGCATCCCACCCCAGTGTGACCAGCCGCTGCTGTACAAACATCGTGGTCAGGTAGCTGGGCAGCGAGATGATGGCATCCGCAGTGATCAGCCGCACCGCCAGCGGCGTAGTGCGCAGCACGGCGGCACTATCTGTGATATGGACGCGCAGCCGGGCGGCTATATCCGCAAAGGGATTCTGCTGCCGCGCAGCTTGGGCCTCAGTTACCAGAGGCTCCTGCAAAGTCAGCGCCGCCAGCAGCGAGCAAAAGCAGATCGCTGCATTGGCCAGGTAAAACCCGGCAAATTGCAGCACGTCGGAGAGTAAACTTGCCAGCGACCCCAGTGCTGTGGCCAGCTTTTGCAAAACCGAGATTTTTGCGTCAGCCTGCAAATATTCGTTTTCCCGCCCGACAGTTTTCAGGCTGTCATAGGTCAGGGCCTCCAGCGTGCCGGAGATCATCGTGTAGGCCAGCGCTTTCAGTGCCATGGCGGCGCATACAGCGGCCAGATTGGGAGAAAACGCCATCGTTACATCGGAGAAAATTTCAAACACAGCGCTGACGGCCAGATTCAGCCGCCGCCCCAGCAGGTCAGCGGCCACGCCGCTGGGTACCTCGCACAGCAGACTGGTGAGGTGGAAAACAGCTTCGGCCAGACCGATCTGCGCCAGCGTAAAGCCCCGGGCGGCCAGCAGCGCCACCCAGACGGCATCGGTCAGCCGCAGGCAGGAGGTAAACGAGTACACGCGCACCGCGAGCAATTGCTTTGGTAAATTCATCGGGAACACCCTTCCTTTAGACATACAAGAAATAGGTGCCCAAAAATAAACGACCCCACAGCAAAGCTGCAGGGTCGATAGTGTACACTTCAACCTTGCTTTGCCGGGTCAGTTTTAAAAATGGGCACACTTCTAGCTCTGATTGCTTAAGGGTTTCCTTTTTTCTGAAAAAGAACACCAAAGCGCCAGCGCATGGGTGTGCCCTCCTTCCCGGTAAAATATAGGGTAACTATACCACGCCTGGTGTGCTTCGTCAAGTACTGCTTGACGCATCCGCCCTTTCGTGGTAAAGTAGGAATAATTTACGAATCACAGGTGAAAATGTGGAAAACTTCAAAAAAATCACAAAACAGCAGTCTCCTGCGCGCACCATCGCCTTTGGCTTTGCGGTGCTCATCTTCATCGGCGCGGCGCTGCTCTCGCTGCCCATCGCGGTGCGCGGGGCCGTGCAGCTGCCGGGACTGGACGCTCTGTTTACCGCCACCAGCGCTGTCTGCGTGACCGGGCTGGTCACGGTGGACCCCGGCGATACCTTTACGCTGTTCGGCCAGGCCGTGCTGGCAGTGCTGATGCAGCTGGGGGGCCTGGGCATATCCTCGGTCAGCATGGGGCTGGCCATTGCGGCGGGGCGGCGCATCAGTTTCCGCGGCCGCAGCCTGGTACGGGAGGCCCTCAACGTGGAAAGTTTCGGGGGCATGGTCAAGCTGGTGCGGTCCATTATGGCCATGACTCTGCTGGTGGAGGGCATCGGCGCGGTGGCCAGCTACCCGGTGTTTGCCCGGGACTATTCGCCGCTGCATGCCGCCTGGATCAGCGTGTTCCACGCAATCGCTTCCTTTAACAATGCAGGGCTCGATGTGCTGGGCGGCGGCCACAGCCTGATCCCCTACTGCAATAACCTTTGGCTGAACCTTGTCACCGATGGGATGATCGTCTTGGGCGGCATCGGCTTTATGGTGATGCTGGATGTACTGCGCTGCCGCGGGCGGTTCCGCAAGCTGACGCTGCACAGCAAGGTGGTGCTTTCCACCACGGCCGTGCTGATTTTGGGCGGTGCGATGCTGCTTTGGCTGACCGAGCCGATCAGCTTTTTGGCGGCGCTGTTCCAAAGCATCACCACCCGCACGGCGGGCTTTTCCACCATCGATATTGGTGCCATGACCAATGCCGGGCTGCTGGTGATAATGATCTTAATGTTCATCGGCGCGTCGCCTGGGTCTACGGGCGGCGGCATCAAGACCACCACCTTTTTTGTGCTGATGCAGGAGGTGCGCATCATCTTCTCCAAGCGCAGATTGGGTGCGTTCAGGCGCCGCCTGCCGGAGGAAAGCCTGGCCAAAGCCGCTACCATCACGCTGCTGGGCACCATCGTGGTGTTTGTGGGCACCTTCATGCTCTGCGTGCTGGAGCCGCAGCACAGCTTTGTGCAGCTGCTGTTTGAGCAGATCTCGACCTACAGCACGGCGGGCCTGTCGATGGGCATCACCTCCAGCCTGCATGCCGCCAGCAAAGCGGTGCTGATCGTCACGATGTTCATTGGCCGCGTGGGTGCGTTCACGCTGCTGTCCCTCTGGGTCTCCCGCCCGGAGCCCAGCGCCAAATATACCGAAGAAGCCATTACAATAGGGTGATATACCCCGAGAGGCCCCCTCTGCAAGGGGGCTCCCGCGAAGCGGATGGGGAGAGACTTTACCCAAAGTGCAACTATGGTGATGTCTCTCCCTCCGTCTGCGCTGTCGCGCAGACACCTCCCTCGCAGAGGGAGGCAGAAAGGAATGATTAGATGAAAAAACAACTGAAAACCGACCTCTACGGTGTGATCGGCCTGGGACGGTTCGGCACGGCACTGGTGCAGACGCTGGCCGAAGCGGGCAAAGAGGTCATCGCCATTGATAAAAACGAGGAGAAGGTCAAGGCGGTGCGCCGCTATACCGACTACGCTTTTGTGGTGGATAACCTGAGCGAGGACGCCTTAAAGGAGACCGGCATGCAGAACTGCGGCACGGTTACGGTGTGCATCGGCGAGCAGGTGGACATCAGCATCCTGACCACGATGCTGGTTATCAAACTGGGTGTGCCCCAGGTCATTGCCAAAGCCGCCAGCGAGGTGCACGGCGAGGTGCTCAAGCACCTGGGTGCCACGGTGGTTTACCCGGAGGCCGACATGGCCGTGCGCATCGGCAAGCGGCTGATCTCGGGCAATCTTTTGGATTACATCGCTCTGGATGACGGCGTCGAGGTGCGCCGCATCGCCGTGGGCGGCAAGCTGCTGGGCCGCACCATCCGCGAACTGGACGTGCGCAAGGTTTACGGCATCAACATCATCGCCGTTGAGCGCGGCCACCGCACCGATGTGGAGTTTTCCGCGGATTATCGCTTTGAAGAAGGGGATACCGTATCGGTAGTAGGCAAGGTGGAAAAGATCGGCCGCTTTGAGCGGGCAATACAGGAATAAAAGGCAAAAAGGCTCCCTCTGAGAGGGGGCTCCCGCGAAACGGGTGGGGGAGAGACTTTACGTTGGCAGAAGTTTCAGGCTATTGCAAGGTTCTCTCCCTCAGTCAGCTTCGCTGACAGCTCCCTCCCAGAGGGAGCCTTTTTATGTTGCAATTAAATATTCAGTTCATGGTACACCGTTCCATCCAGTTCTTTCCACAAAAATTTTCCGCCCTCCAGCGTCAGGTAGCTGTGGGGGCTGTTTTCTTTGGGGAGGGAGACCGAGCCGGGGTTGAGGTAGAGGTTTCCCTCGCCAAACGCCTGCCAGGCGGGCACGTGGGTGTGGCCATGCAGCAAAATGTCGCCGGGCTGCAGCGGCGGCAGGTGGGCAGTGTTGTACACATGGCCGTGGGTGGCGTAAATCAGCCGCTCGCCCTCGGCCAGCACCGCATAATCTGCCATGATGGGAAAGTGCAGCACCATCTGGTCTACCTCGCCGTCGCAGTTGCCGCGCACGCAGAAGATGCGGTCCTTGCGCTCGTTCAGCATCGCCAGCACCTCTTTGGGGGCGTAGCCTTCGGGCAGGTCGTTGCGGGGGCCGTGGTACAAAATATCACCCAGCAAAAATAAGCGCGGAGCACCCTCGCGGTCCCAGGCGTCCAACAGCTGATGGGTATAGTAAGCGGACCCGTGCAGATCCGATGCGATCATCAGTTTCATAAACATCACCTCGTAATTTTATTGTACAGGCTCTTTATAAGAATTGCAAGCCGTGGCTAACCATGTTATAATGCCAAGGAAAGGGTGATGATTTTAATGGAAAGGATTCATGCTGAACGTATCGCCCGGGTGCGCACCGCGCTGGAAAGCTGCGGCCTGACCCAGATGATCGTATGTGACCCCAAGAGCGTGTGGTACCTGACCGGCGTAGCCGTGGAACCCTACGAGCGCCTGCTGGCCCTCTACCTGCCGGTAGCAGGCGAACCCACGCTTTTTTTGAATAAGTTGTTCAACGTGCCCAACCCGCCGTGCCAGGCTATCTGGCATACCGACACCGACGCGCCTGTTGAGCAAATTGCCGTCGTGGTGGATGCTGGCAAGCCGCTGGGCATCGATAAGGAATGGCCCGCCAGGTTCCTGATCCCGCTGATGGAAGCCCACCCTGCTATGCCGGTAAAACTGGCCAGCGATTGCGTGGATAACTGCCGCGCCTGCAAGGATGAGGCCGAGCAGGAGCTTATGCGCACGGCCTCCCACATCAACGACCTGGTCAACGAGGAAGCCAAGCACTACGTCAAGGCCGGCATGACTGAGCGCCAGGTGGCCGAGTTCATCGACGCCCGGTTCCGCGCCCATGGCTGCGAAGGCCCCAGCTTTACCACCATCGTATCCTTCGGCGCCAACGCCGCCGACCCCCACCACGAGCCGGACGACACCGTGCTGAAAGAGGGCGACTGCGTGCTGTTTGATATGGGCTGTGTGAAGGACCGCTATTGCAGCGACATGACCCGCACCTGGTTCTGCGGCCAGCCCACCGAGAAGCAGGCCGCCGTGCACGATCTGGTGCGCCGCGCCAACGAGGCCGCCGAGGCCCTTATCAAGCCGGGCGTAAAGCTGTGCGACCTGGACGCCGCCGCCCGTGACCTCATCACCGAGGCCGGTTACGGCGAGTATTTCAACCATCGTTTGGGCCACTTCATCGGCCAGACCGACCACGAGAAGGGCGATGTCAGCAGTGCCAACCGGACCGAGGTGCGCCCGGGCATGATCTTCTCCATCGAGCCGGGTGTTTACCTGCCGGGAGAGTTCGGCGTGCGTGTGGAGGACCTGGTCCTTGTCACCGAGACCGGCTGCGAAGTGCTGAACCACAACGATAAGCATTGGGATGTGGTTGGTAAGTAAAGGCAATACCGCATAATTCTAAGTGCCGATACGGCGAGCGAGGTGCGGCAGCTGCTAAGCCAAAAGCGCAGATAATACTTTGTGTATTATCGAGCATTTTGGCAACGCAGGTGCCGTGCCGCAGCTGCCGGAGCGGTGCTTAAGCCGTAAGGCGGGAATTGTGCGGTGTTGCCTAAACAAAGCAAATACTTCTGTAGGGATCGATGCCTGCATCGACCCGCGGGCGGATGGCGAGCATCTGCCCCTACAAATTGGCGATAAATTAAACGTAGGAGCAAACCATGAAAATACCTGCAAAAGGCTTTACCCACGGGGGCAAATTCCACGCGGATGACGTGTTCTCCACCGCCCTGCTGCAAATTGTGCGGCCGGACATCCAGGTCACGCGCGGCTTTGTGGTGCCCGATGATTTCGACGGCATCGTCTATGATGTCGGCGGCGGCATGTTCGACCACCACCAGGAGCCCCGCGAGACTCGCCCCAACGGCGTGCCCTATGCGGCGTTCGGCCTGCTGTGGCAGGTGCTGGGCGCCCAGCTGGTGGGCGAGCATCAGGCCCGCCTGCTGGACGAAAACTTCATCCAGCCGTTGGATCTGAACGATAACACCGGCGAGCAGAACTCTCTGGCTGACGCCATCGGCAGCTTCAATCCGCTGTGGGACTCGAAGGACGACCCGGACGAGTGCTTCTGGCGCGCTGTGCCGGTGGCCAAAAAGATTTTGGAAAACGAGATCGCCGCCGCCAACGCTGTCAACCGCGCCGACGACACCGTGCGCCGCGCCTATGCCAACATGAAGGACGGCATCGTGGTGCTGCCCGCCTACATGCCCTGGAAAAACGGCCTGTACAAGACCGATGCGCTGTTTGTGGTCTACCCCAGCCAGCGCGGCGGCTACAGTGCCCAGTGTGTGACCGACCACCGCACAAAACGCAGCAAACAGCCGTTCCCGCCCGCGTGGGCCGGTAAACCGGAAGCCCAGCTGCGCCAGATCAGCGGCCTGGGGCTGCGGTTCTGCCACCCCAGTCGGTTCTTGATTACGGCGGACGATAAAGAGACGGCCATCGAGGCCTGCCGCCGCACCCTGCGCGCCGCGGGCCGCAAGGTGAGCGAATGAGTGGGAAAAGCCTGCGAGGCCCGGCCCCCAGCCTGGCAGATGCCTGCCAGCCTGCCCCCGAAACCGCCTGGGTCTATCTGCTGCGCTGCCCGGACGGCAGCCTGTACGGCGGCTGGACCAACGACTTGGCCCGCCGCTTAAAGGCCCACCGCACCGGCAAGGGCGGGGCCAAGTACACCAAAAGCCACGGCGGCCCGGCCGTGCGCCTTGCCTATGCCGAGCGCTGTGCTGACAAAAGCGCGGCCTTAAAGCGCGAAGCCGCCATCAAAAAACTGCCCAAGGCTGAAAAAGAAGCCCTGGCGGCAAAGTGGGCGGCGGACAACCGTATCACCATCCGCATGGCTACCCCGGCGGACGGCGCAGCGGTGGCCGAGCTGTACAACTGGTACGTGCTGCATGGCACCCAGACTTTCCAGTACCGGCTTTCCACGGCCGAGGAGTACGCCGCCAACATTGCGGGTGTGCTGGAAAAAGCACCGTTTCTGGTGGCCATCACCCCGGACGGCCGCTTGCAAGGGTTTGCCTGCGCCCACCCCTGGCACAGCCGCGAGGCCTATGCCTGGAATGTGGAGGCTACCATTTATTGCGCGCCGGATTGCGTCGGCCAGGGGGTGGGCAAGCGCCTGTACACCGCCCTGCTGGAGCTGCTGCGGATGCAGGGCTACTATAACGCCTTTGCCATTGTGACCGGCGAGAACAAGGCGAGCCACGAATTCCACAAACGGATGGGCTTTACCAAAAGTTTTGTGGAAAAGCACAGCGGCTACAAGTTTGGCCGCTGGCTGGATGTGGTGTACTGGCAGTACCCGCTGCGTACCGGAGATGCCCCGCCGGAGCCGGTACGCTACCGGCTGACGGAGGCCGAGATGGTTTCAATTCTGGAAAAAGTTAATTTGTAACAAAGCAAACCGGCACAGCGCCTTTTCTGTATAACAGAAAGGCGCTGTTTTTTGTGCAGTACAGAAAAGTTATCTTAATCATTAAAAATATTGGCTGATAAAGATTGACAAAACTTAGTGGGGGGGGGGTATTATACATATATCTGGTATTTTATAGGTTTATTATATAAATGCCAAAAGAAGAAGGAAATACAGAATCAGAGATGAGGTAACCAAGCATGCACCTGAATGGAATTGCAAAGCGCATTACAGCGCTTGCCCTGGGCGCGGCACTGCTTACAGCCACTGCCCTGCCTGCGTTTGCCGAGGGCACACAGAAAATAACGTATAATGCAGGAAATTACACGTTTGAAAAGATTTCACACCCCACCAAGGGCACCATGTCGGCAGACGGCATCGTGGATTATATCGGCAACGGTGCGGTAGATGTGATCACCGACTCCAGCGACCCGAACTACAACGCGGGCGACCGCGGCCAGAACTACAGCTGGTCCTCTGTTGCTTACGGTGACTGGATGTATGTGGGTACCTGCTACTCGGCTATGGGCAACACGCTGACCCTGATGCAGAATATCCTGGGCGATAAGTTCGATAAGGACGTTATGGAGGCTGCCCTGAAAGCTATGTTCAACGGCACCTTCTATTATGGCCACGAGGACGGCGTGGACGGCGGCGGCATCCTGGTCAAGGTAAACACCAAGACCGGCGAGACCAAGCTGCTGATGTCCAACTCCCTCAACCACATGGCACCGCTGTTCCGCAACGCGATCGCCTATAACGGCAAGCTGTACTTCTGCGGCAGTGTGCATGTAAACGGCCAAAGCGGCCTGCCCAGCGTGTATGAGATCGACCCCACGGACGACAGCTACAAGGCCGTTTACGTGGGCCTGTCCTCCATGCAGGACTACGGCGCAGCCTACAAAAAGGGCATCTCCACCGGTATCCGCGGCATGTGCGTGTATAACGGCAAGCTCGTGATCAGCAATGTTTTCGCCGATGCCACCACCGGCAAGAGCGGCGCTACCATCCTGGCTTCGTCGAACCCCTCTGAGGGCTTTACCGTGATTGCCAGCCAGAGCGACCTGTTTGACTACCCGGCCTACACCTACCGCGACAGCATCTACGGCGGTTCCGTGTGGGATATGGTCGAGTACAACGGCCACCTGTATGTTTCCATCTGCACCGGCACCGAGGAGAATGCCCCCGATGACAACACGATGCAGTCCTTCGCCATCGTGCGCGGCGACGAAAAAGCCGATGGCACCTTTACCTGGACCCCGCTGATCGGCGACCAGAAGAAGGACGGCGCCCGCTACACCTTCGGCATCGACCCGGAGCGTACCCGTTCCGGCGCAGCCAACCTGATCGTTTACAAAGACCACCTCTATATCGGCGAGTACAACGACGAGCAGATCGCCATGGAGCGCATCCTTTTCAACAAGACCGGCGAGGGCAGCGATGGCTCCCTGGGCGGTGTGGATTGCAGCTTCGTCAACGCCAACCTGGAACAGTCGGTAAACCTGTACCGCATGGATAAAGACGAAAACATCGAGCTGCTGGTCGGCAACGCCACCACCATGTTCCCCAATGGCGGTATCTCCGGCATTGGTTCCGGTTTCGGCCATAACGAGAACCAGTACATCTGGCGTATGGAAGTATACGATGGCAAGCTGTACATCGGCACTTTTGATACCAGCAGCCTGCTGGAGCCCATCGGCCAGTTCTCCAACGGCGATATTATCGGCATGACGCCTGAGCAGTGGGCGACCCAGCTGCAGTACATCAAGGAGCTGCTGGAACTGCTGTACGAAAAGAACAACACCAACCCGGTGGCTACCTATGAAATGCAGGCTACGCCGGAGACCGCCACCCCGGAAACGGCTATGTATATGGATGACATGGCAGTGGAAGTTGAAGATTCCTTCGCCAGTGAGGCAGCTGACCTGACTGATATGATGGAGATGGCCCCCGATGTGTTGGGCAATGATACGGAGGTGGCAGTACTGTCCCCGGAAAATTCTGTGGAGGATCGTATTACCAGTCTGCAGGATTTCTCTGACTACTACGAGACCATGCTGGACCAGTATGAACAGCTGGCCGCTGAGTATGATCTGGGTGATGACCTGAAAGATGCTTTTGAAAAGCTGCTGAACCAGGAGACCTGGGACAAGATCAAGAGCGTCCTTGTCTGCCTGCATTACATGCGCACCGCAAGCCGCGGCTTTGACATGTATGTTACTTCTGACGGTGTGAACTTTGAAACGCTGACCACCAGCGGCTTCGGTGACCCGTACAACCACGGCCTGCGCGTGTTTGCTGTTACCAACCAGGGCCTGTGCCTCGGCACGGCAAACCCGTTCTATGGCACGCAGCTGTGGATCCAGCGCAAAACCGAGACCAAGCCGCAGCCGACGGCCCCTGCCGCTACTCAGAAGCCCACTACCGTGACCGCTACCGCGGCCGAGACCACCGCACCCGTGGCTAAGACCACCGGTGTTATCCCGCAGACTTCGGATGATATGCCTATCGTCCCGCTGGCGGTTGCCTGCCTGGGTGCTTTGGGTGCCTTTGGCGTGGCCTTTGCCCTGAAAAAGCGTAACCACCAGTAACCCGAACCGCAATTTCCCATAAAGCTGAATCAGCTTTTTCTGCATGCTGACGTCCCCGTCGTTGCCCCAAGCAGCCGACGGGGACGTCTTTTTTTGCCAATTAACTAAAATGGCCGCTTAAACATTAGTTAAATTCGGGTTGACCTGCCCGAGACCGGGGGAGTATAATACAGGTACATGCAAACCGTAGGGTATCCACCCCTACCATTTTGCCTGGACGCTGGCTCCCGGCGAAAGCTTCACCGCGCCGGAAGCCGCCTTTATAGCAGCGCCGGCTTTGTGCTGCACACCCTGGGCTTGCCCCTGTGGAGGGGACTACGGCGAGGTGCCTGCAAAAGACCTTCTATTTAAAAAAGGAGCAACCTGTTTATGGCAATCATCAAACTGACCCCCAGCTGCAAAGACTACCTGTGGGGCGGTAGCCGTCTGCGCACCGATTTTGGCGTGCAGAGCAATCTGGACCCGCTGGCCGAAGCCTGGGTGCTCTCCTGCCACCCGGACGGCCCCAGCTACCTGCCCGACGGTACCACCCTGGCTGATTATGCGGCCGCTCACCCGGAAGCCCTGGGCACCGATTGCACAAAATTTGAACAGTTCCCGGTTTTGACAAAATTTATCGATGCAAGGAATAATTTGTCCATCCAGGTACACCCCTTCAATGAGTACGCACTGAAAAATGAGCACCAGTACGGCAAGACTGAGATGTGGTACGTGCTGGATTGTGAGCCGAACGCCTTTCTGTACTATGGCTTTGACCATGAGATCAGCAAAAAGGAATTTGCCGAGCGCATCAAAAACAACACCCTGACGGAGGTTTTGAACGCCGTGCCTGTGCACAAGGGGGATTGTTTTTATATTCCGTCGGGCACGCTGCATGCCATCGGCAAGGGCATCGTGGTGGCCGAGGTACAGCAGAACTCCAACGTGACCTACCGCGTTTACGACTACGGCCGCGTCGGTGCCGACGGCAAGCCACGAGCCCTGCATGTGGAAAAGGCACTGGATGTGACCCTGCGCACCCCGCCGGTAAAGCATGATTTTGGCGGACATCTGGCCCAGTGTGAGTATTTCACGGTGGATGCCAGGAACGGCGCCTTTGAGGGCGTGGCGGACGAGAAGAGCTTTGTTTCGCTGCTCATCACCGATGGCGAAGGCACCCTGACCAGCGGCGGCGAGACCGTGGCTGTGAAGAAGGGCGAGAGCTACTTCCTGCCCGCCGCCACCGGCCCCTACGCCGTGACCGGTACCTGCCAGACGCTGGTGACGACCGTATAACGGAATAGATTTAAGAGATTTAGGGACAGCCCGTACTGCAGAAAACAGTGCGGGCTGTCTTTTTTTGTGTGAACCTGCGTGCGACGTTTTTTCCCCGTTGGCGGGGGTATACTCAGCCTTGAAATCAGCGGACGGCTTGTCCCACAGGCCGCCCGGATCAAACGGGGGAGGAACCGCCATGAACAAACGTCTGTTGGCAGGGCTTATGGCCTTTTGCCTTGCGGCTGGGGCCGCCAATGCCGCTTTTGCTGAGGACCCGCCATTATCGGGACCGCTACATACCGAGATCGCCACCAGCGAGACCGCCGCCCCGGCAGAGCCGACACCTGTGCCGCTCGGCCCGGCCGAGGAGGACCCGGCGGGGGAGAACACGACCGGGGACGAGCTGTACACACCCACGCCAAGCACGACACCGGCCACCACCGCCACGCCTGAAAGCGCCGACCCGCCGGATGACGAGGATGAACCGGCAGTGCAGGCGGTGACGCTGCGCAGTGTGAAGATACAGGATAACATCAAATCTACGGGCGAGCTGGTAGCGGTCGTCAACGGACAAAGTGACCCGGTGGACGGCGTGACCTACACCTGGTATCGCAGCAAGACCGGCGCGGATGGCAGCTGGCAGAAGGTCACGGGCCAGGCCGTCAATGGTTCAGACAAGAACCTGACCGCCGAACACCCCCACGCGCTGAACGCCGCGCTGGATACTCTGCTGGCCCGCCAAAGCGACCCCAGCGCCGCCGACACCGACCGCTACCATTATAAGGTGGATGTCGCCTCCGGCAGCGGCACCCTGCAAGCCGAGGCTCAGGTAAACTATTATGTGCAGCTGCAAAACGGCAGCTTTGAGTATCCGGTGGTCAGCGACGGCAATTTTGCAAGTGACCGCTTCTGTTACCCGGAAGACCATCAGCGCGCCCACTTTTTGCAGACGCGGGATGCGGAAACGACCAGCAGCATTTACTGGTATACAACTACCGAGTGCAATCGCTGGGGTGATGGTGTCAAGGGAAAATTTATCGAGATTGCCGACGCGACCACGACCGTTTATACGGACACTGTTATTACAGGATGGGATCGCAAGGGTAATGCGATAAAAGAAACTTACACAGACCCCAACGACGTGACCCAGGCCTACGCCATCGGCAAGGCCTACGATGGCGGCCAGTTTGCCGAACTGAACTGCCAGGCTTACGGCGCCCTGTACCAGGACGTGCTGACCGTGCCCGGCGCAACCTTAAACTGGAGTCTGGCCCACGCGGGTCGCGACGGCACTGACACGATGGCCCTGATGATCGCTCCGGTGGATGTGGCCCAGGACATCACCGACGCGCTGAAAAATAAGACCACCCGCGCCGCCATCCAGGAAGCTCTGAACGGCAGCATCACGGTGAACGGCGTGAACGTGCCCATCCGCAACTACATTGTGGACGGCAATATCTCGGATGGCTGCACCGCATGGGGCGTACACAACGGTACCTACAAGGTCCCGACGGGGCAGTACGTCAGCCGGTTCTTCTTTGTGGCGGTGGCCAGCGCCAGCGGCGACAGCGAGGAGGGCCTCAAGCGCGGCAACCTCATCGACCGCGTCTGGTTCAGCACCGACCCTGTGCCCCCGGCTGCGGGCAGCGGCATCCTGCGCGTTACCAAAACGCTGCTGAAAACCGACGGTACCGCCCTGACCGATGCCGAGCTGATACAGGCTAAAGAAAATCTGCACTTTACCGTGGTCAACTCGGACCGCCAGATCGTGGGGGACTTCAGCGGCAGCACGATGCAGGCGGATAGCATCAACCCCAACGTGCTGCAATACACGCTGGAGCTGCCCCTGGCGGACAGCAGCGGCAACATCTACAACTACGCTGTGACCGAGACCGCCCGCGGTGAACCCACAGGTTACGATTGCACGCTGGTACGCACCGTAAAAGACGGCGGCGTGTGGACAGACGTGACCGATACACCGATACACAGCGGCATTGCACTGACCGCCCAGGCGGCAACAAATATCCAGTTTGAAAACACCTACGCCCGCGCCACCGGCAGCCTGACCATCACCAAGCAATTGCCCGACGATGCCGACGATGCCCTGCAAGCCGACTTCGCCGAAACAGTCAACACCTTTACGATCGCATCCGTTGCCGCAGGCAGCTACACGCCGCAGTATAGCGCGGGCGCCCGCCCGGCGGATGCCCCGGCTGCCGTCAGCCCGGATTCAAACGGCCGCCTGACACTCTCCATCAAAGGCGCAGGCAGAGTGACCCTGCCGGGCCTGGCCCCCGCCAGCTACACCGTGACCGAATCCGCCGCGCCGAACCTGACCAACTACTACCTGACCACTCCCACCGCCGACCGAACCCAATCGCTGGATGTCACAGCAGGCGGCACGGCCGAGGCGCGCTTCACCAACACCTACGAACCCTACCTGTCCGTCACGATCACCAAAAAAGTGGTGGGCGATATGGGCGATACTACGAAAAACTTCTCCTTCACCGCCACGCTGGACACCACCCAGATCCGCCAGGGCAGCGCGTACACCACGGCGGGTGACGGCGCGGCGCTGACCGACACCGGCTTCACCCTGCGCAGCGGCGGCAGCGTCACCCTCACCCACCTGCGCGCGGACCAGACCCTCACCCTGACTGAGACCGACCCCGGCGACCACACGGTCAGCTGGCAGCTCAACGGTGACGACGGCCCCACCGGCGCAACCTGCACGATACAAGTGCCCCGGGCCCAGCCCGCCGAGATCACCTGCATCAATACCCGCAACGTGGGCATCCCAACAGGCCTGCACACCGGCGCGGCACCCTACCTGGCACTGGTCGGCTTGTGCTGGCTGGGCTGGCGGCTGCTGCGCTGCAGGGAGGTGTGACCCATGCCACGGGAGGACCTTCTGGCTACTGACAAGGAAAAAACACGTGCCAAAGCGGAAATTCACCGCTTCCTCACCCGCCTGGCGGTGTTCGCCGCGCTGTGCTGGGTGCTGTTCGGGGTCGTGTTCGGGCTGGCGGTGGTGCCGGGCGGCGCTATGGCGCCCCGCTTGTGCGGCGGCGACCTCGTCCTGTTCAGCCGGTTCGAGCGCGGCACCGCGGCCGGGCAGGTCGTGCTCTACCGGCAGGACGGCGCGCTCCGCCTTGGGCGCATCGCGGCGCGTGGCGGCGATACCGTCACTGTGACCGACACCGGCACGCTCATCATCAACGGCAGTACGGTGGCCGAGCCGGATATCACCACCCCCACCCAGCCGGTCGAGGGCGGCCCGGACTACCCCGTCACCCTCGCGGAGGGCGAGCTTTTCCTGCTGTGCGATGCCCGCACCACGGGGGCGGACAGCCGCCTCTACGGCCCTATCCCACAGCGGCAAGTGCTGGGCACGGCCCTGGCCGCCCTGCGCCGCAGCGGGCTGTAAACCCTGCTGCAACCCCAACGAAAGCAACATAAATCCATGTTGGAAGAGAGGAACCACCTATGAAGACCACCTACATTTCCCGCGCCAAATTCGGCAAATTTACCGCTGCCATCGCTGCGGCTGCCCTGCTGGCAGGTACCGCAGCGCCCGGCGTGCTGGCCGCGGATTACACCGCCCAGCTGACAAAAACCATCGACATGACCGCCGCCCCCGGCGCAGGCGTGCCCCACGGCAGCATCACCTTCACGGTCGGCACGGTCGCGAACCTGCCCTCCTGGGCGGCCGGCACTGCCGTCAAAGGCACGGCCGCGCAGATCAAATCCACCGAGCTTACCGCCGCCTTTACGGGCGGCACGGTCAACACCGTCCCAGTCCCTTTCACCTTTGACAGCGACGACTTCACCGCCCCGGGCGACTACATCTTCTCCCTCACAGAGACCGCTGCCGGCATCACCGGCCTGACGCAGGACACCGCCGCCCGCTACATCGTGGTGCGGGTGGTCAACACCGACCCCGCCGCACCCACCGGCGCCCTGCGCATCTCAGACATCAACATCGTCAACGCGGACGGCACGGCCAAGGCGGACGAGATCACCAACACCTACACCGCCTACGGCCTCTCGGTGGTCAAGCACCTCAGCGGCAACTTTGCCAATGCCGGCGACGAGTTCACCTTTACCATCGCGCTGGACGACCCGGACGAAACGCCCCACGCCAGCTCGGTCACGGTAAAAACCGGCGGAGAATCGGCAGATTTCTCCACCATTACCGGCGACACCGTCGCCTTCAACGCAGACGGCACCGCTGAAGTCAAAGCCGGCATCACCGGCGGCGAAAAGATCGAGGTCACCGGCCTGCCCGCTAACACGGGCTACACCATCACGGAATCCGGCGATACAGCGTCAGGTTACACCACCACCTGGGACGGCATCACCAAAACCGGCAGCGACGACAAAACCTCGGACGCCCAGACGATGGCCGCCGCGGACAAGACCATCACGGTCACCAACAGCCGCACCGCACCCACGCCCACGGGCCTGCTGCTGGACGCTGCGCCCTACGGCACCATGCTGCTGGCGGCGGGCACGGGCAGCGTGTTGCTGCGGCGTAAACGACGTAACAGCGACGAATAATGCTGCTGGCGGCAAAACTGGCGCGGTGGGGTGACCGGCTGCTTACGCTGGCGGCGGCGCTGCTGCTGGGGGCGTTGGCGCTGTTTGGGGCGTGGTCGCTGTGGGACATCGCCGCCACACGCCGCGCGGCCCTGCCAGAGCAGACGCTGCGGTTCAAGCCGCTGGCCGCCGCGCCCGCGGACAGCCCCGGCTTTGCCGAGCTGCGCGCCCTCAACCCGGACGTCTGCGGCTGGCTCACGCTGGACGGCACCCGCATCGACTTTCCCGTCGTGCAGGGGGCGGACAACATGGTCTACGTCAACACCGACGTGTACGGAGATTTTTCGCTTTCTGGCGCGATATTTTTGGACTCACGCTGCCCGGCGGACTTCACCGCGCCCTACAGCATCGTCTACGGTCACCATATCGAGGACGGCGGCATGTTCGGTGACATCGTGCAGTTCACCCAAAGCGATTACTTTGCCGCGCACACCACGGGCACACTGATAACAGACGGTACAGCGTACAATATCGCGCTGTTCGCCTGCGTGCGGGCCGACGCCTACGACCCCGTGCTCTACGACCCCGCCCAAAGCCCGGACGCACTGCTGGCCTACATCAAGGCGCACGCGGTGCAGTACCGCACGCCGGGCAGCGGGCCGGTGGTGGCCTTTTCCACCTGCACCGAGGCCGCCACCAACGGCCGGGTGCTGCTGTTCGGCCAGCTGCTGCCCCAAACGTAAAAGGAGGAAATAAGGATGAATAACACCCAAAAACGCACATTGCGCCGCATAATAATAGAGGCTGCACTGCTGCTTTTGCTGCTGCCGCTGCAAGCCCGCGCGGCGGAGTACAAATGCACAGCCGAGCTGCCCGTCGAGGTCCGCACCTCGGGCGCGGCCACGGCCGAGCGGTTCACCATCACCCTTACGCCCGAGGACGGCGCCCCCGCACCCGCGGCGGACACGGTGCGGGTCAAAGGCAGCGGCACGGCCAGCTTTACGGGGCTGACCTACACCGCCCCCGGCGACTACCGCTACACGGTGCGCCAGTGCGCGGGCGGCACGGCGCACATGACCTACGATGCCACGGTATACACGGTGACGGTGCGGGTGACCAACCGGCCGAACGGCGGCCTGGGGGCCGAGATCTGGGCCACGGGCGGCAGCAGCGAAAAGACCGGCCTGCTGCTGTTCCAGAACCGGTACGACCCGCCCGCCGCGCCGACGCCCACGCCTGCCCCGGCCAAAACCACCCCGGCCCCCGCGCACCCCGCGCCCAAGCCCGCCCTGCCCCAAACCGCCGACCCCATGCCGATGACCCTGCTGGCCGTGCTGGCCGTGCTCTCTGCCGGTGGGCTAATGGGTCTATATTATAATAAGTACGGGAGAAAGGAGAGAAAATAATAATTTAGGCAAAAGGCTCCCCTCAAGGGGAGCCTTATCCCCGCCCCCGGCCCTCGACCGGGGGCCTTTTTGTGTATCCCACTAAAATTTTACTAAACCCTACAAATTGTGGTGCGATGCGCTAAGCTCTACTATTACCACAAGTCATTCACAAATTGCCGCAAAGTTGGCGGAATAATTGTGCATTTTTACGGCGAACAAAATGTGCGCAACTCTTGAAAAAATTTTTAATTTGGTGTACTATTATAGAAACTATCGTAGCAAAATGTTCGCTGGGATAGATTTTACTAGTGGAGATACGGAAGTTTTGAGTAAAAAAGCATTTAGATTTAACAAAACATTACTTGGTGTACTAATTTTGGCGGCGGCCCTGTTGCTGGCTGGCTGCGGCGGGGCAAAGTCTACCCGTGCAAAAGCGGACGAGACCGTGCACACCGCGCTGTTTGATTTCACCTGCGGCCAGCCGGAAACGATCGAAAAGTTCGGTAATATCGCAATCCCTGAGGGGGACAAGTTGGTACAATTTCACATCTCTGTGACCAATACCAGCGATGAGACTTACGACATTTTCAAGGACGATTTTCAACTGCAATGGGGCGATGGCGACAACGATTTCGGCGTTGCGATTTACCCTGTTACGCCTGAAATGTTCCCGAATGATACTAAGCTGGAACCTGGTGCCACGGTTGAAGGCAATATGCTGGTTGCCGTGCCCAGCGATACCGCCACGTTGACCGTCGCCTATCAGGAAGTTCTGGGCAACGGCAACGATGGCAACAACTTCTTTGTGGATCTTAGTTTATGAAACAACGCACCAAAGCACTTTTAGCGGCGGTCATCTCCGGCGCGGCCTTTGCAGGGCTGGTCGGCGGGCTGATCTTCTGGCTCCCCTCGTATAAAGAGAAAAAAGAGATGGAAGCCATCAAGCCCCAAGAAACGCAGAACGCCGCACCCACCACGGACGAACCCGAAGCGACCCCTGACCCGGCCGCCGAGGAAGCCGCCCAGCGGGCCAAATACGCCGATCTCATTGCCCGCAACCCCGAGTTCGCAGGCTGGATCGAGATTCCCGGCGTGGACATTGACCTGCCCATCCTGCAAACCACCGATAACTACTTTTACTTATATCACGACCTGGACCGCGCCGATGATAAGCGCGGCATGCCCTTTGCGGATTATGAGTGCGACATGAAAAACGGCCGCCACCTTATCATCTACGGGCATAACATGGGCGTTAATAATACCGACCGCTTCTCTAACCTGCAAAAGTACCGCGATGCCGATTACTACACCGCACATCCCTACTTAAAGCTGGACACGCTGTACAAAAGCGAGATTTACAAGATTGTAGCGGTCTACGCTGTCACCTCCCGCGAGAGCGACGGCGATGTCTTCCACTTCAACCAGTATATCGACCTGGACGATGCCGCCGAGCAGACGTTTTTGGATGAAGTGGCAAAGCGCGCGTTTTATACCACCGGCGATTACGCCTACCCCACCGAGCGGCTGCTGACCTTAAGCACCTGCACCTACCAGATGGACGATGCCCGCATGGTCATTCTGGCCCGCCCCCTGCGGGACGGCGAGACCACCGAGGCCGACACGGTGCACATTAACAGCGACCCGCTCCTTCCCGCCCGCTGGCCTGCGGGTAAATGATTTTCGCAATAACCGAAAAGCCCTAGGGCTTTTGTTATTCCTTGTTTGCACAAGGAATAATGGGTTCTATTGGTAAGTTCTCTCCCTCAGTCAGCTTCGCTGACAGCTCCCTCTCAGAGGGAGCCATTAGGCGCTGCGCACCAGAAAGGCCCCCTCTGCGAGGGGGCTCCCGCGAAGCGGGTGGGGGAGAGAGCCTAAGACCAGCAACCCTCTTAAAAGGCCCCCTTGTGTAAAGGGAGCCTTTACCCATCCTTGGTTCACCACCTCCATCCCAAGTGGGGGTGTTGGATATATGTCCGTATCTACTGCGCAAGCAGGCGGGTGCGCTTGGGGCATCCACCTGCAAAACGCTTTAGATAAATTTTAAAGAATAGGAGAAATTAACATGCAGAAAACGAACTTCAAAACTCGTCTGCTGGCTCTGCTGACTGCCGTGTTCATGGTTATCGTGAGCATCCCGTTTGCAGCGTTTGCAGATGCAGAAGGTTTGAAAGAAATCAAAGTTGCTTTCTATCAGTACACTGACAATGGTAGTGTTCAAGCTGCAGGCGACTTTAGCTTGCAGCCCGGTGAGGATAACTTCATTCCGAGCTGCTTCCTGCCTGAATCCGGTCTGGATGACAGCAAGCTGGACCACTGGACTTACCAGAATGGCAAAGCTGATTTCAAGCCCGGTGCTTCCGTGACTTATAATGAGCTGGCTAAGCTGGTTACTGTTACTGACAAAGATGGCGTGGGTTATATTACCCTGGAGCCTGTCTTCAAAACCGAGAAACCTGTTGAGAAGACCGTCGAAATCAACCTGAACACTGACAATAACAAGGGTACTTTCGTTGGTTATGATGGTGCTGAGACCATCAGCTTCGAGAACCTGCCGGAGATCGGCGATCCTATTGCCCTGCCCAAGGTTAAGGCTAACGACGGCTACAAGTTCACTGGTTGGAAGGTCGAGGGCGCTGGCGAAGCTGGCTACCTGGACGCTGACGCCACTGAGTTTGGTTACACCGGCGCTGCTCACTTCCCCAAGGACTCTACCGTTGGTTACATCACTCTGACTGCTCAGTTCGAGGAAGTCAAGACCGAGCAGCCCGAAGAGACCAAGAAGACCGTTGAGATTTACCTGAACACCGATAACACCAAGGGTGTCTTCGTTGGTTACGACGGTGCTGAGACCATCAGCTTCAAGAACCTGCCGGAGATCGGCGATCCTATTGCTCTGCCCGTGGTTAAGGCTAACGACGGCTACAAGTTCACTGGTTGGAAGGTCGAGGGTGCTGGCGAAGCTGGCCACCTGGACGCTAACGCCACTGAGTTTGGTTACACCGGCGTTGCTCACTTCCCCAAGGACTCTAACGTTGGTTACGTCACTCTGACTGCTCAGTTCGAGGAAGTCAAGCCCGAGCAGCCTGAAGAGACCAAGAAGACCGTTTCCGTTACCATCACCACCAACAACGAGCAGGGTATCTTCCCCGACTATGACGGTCAGGAAGTTATCCACTTCGATAACCTGGATCCCAACACCGACCAGCAGTTCGAGCTGCCCAAGGTCGAGGCTAAGCCTGGCTACGAGTTCATCGGCTGGCATGTGAATGGTAATGAAGTGGGCGCTTGGGATGCCGACGCTAAGACCTTCGGCATCACTGGTCTGGCTCATTTCGAGAAAGGTTCCAACGTTGGTTACCTGACCATCGCTGCTGTCTACAAGGCAGAGACCGAGCGCACTGTTGAGGTCACCTTCTCTGTTGACTCCGATAAGGGCGAGTTCGAGAAGAACGACCTGTACACCAGCCCCGCTGCCAACGTCATGAAGCTGACTGCCACCGAGTTCGATGGCACCCAGTATGCTATCCCCACCGTTAAGGCTAAGGCTGGCTACAAGTTCGTTGGTTGGAAGGGCCAGGGCGCTGACGTTATCGCTTGGAACGCCGAGGCTAAGACCTTCGGTGTGACCGGCCTGTGCTTCTTCAACGGCGACGATGCCACCACTGGCTACGCTACCGTTGAGGCTGTCTTCGAGAAGGTCGAGGACAAGAAGAACGACAACAGCTCTTCTTCCTCCAGCGCTTCCTCTTCCAGCAACAAGACCACCACTGCTTCTAACGAGAAGCAGGTCGTCAAGGCTGCCGCTGCCCCGGCTAACACCACCAAGGTTCTGCCCAAGACCGGTGCTTCTAATGTTGCTCCGCTGCTCGGCGGCAGCCTGGCAGTTGTTGCCCTGCTGATGGGCTACGGCGTTTACAGCCTCGTTCTGCGCAAGAAGGACTAAGATAAACCTTTGCCCCCCCCCGCGCCCTTTGGGCGTAACGGATATTGGTTTACCTAAAATTGTGTGGTTTCCCCATAGGGTAGCGGTACCCAATGCTGCCGCTCCTGGGTGGGCGCGCTAGCATCCACCAAACCCGATGCGATTCAACACAAAAACACCCCCGCACGGATTCATACCGTGCGGGGGTGTTGTCGTTATAAAGGCTCCCCTCAAGGGGAGCCATTTGCATCATCCAAAATTCAGCCCCAAACTTGCCCTAATATCCCGGCTGGTGTGGCCCAGGCGGAGGAGATAGCGGCCGGGGGCGGCGTACCAGGCATGGCGGGTGGGGTCATAGTGGGCCAGGTCCCGCGCCGTCAGCACAAATTCCACGTCCCGCTCCTCGCCGGGGTCCAGCCAAACCTTGCTGAAACCCCGCAAAACCTGCGGCACCCGGCCGCCCGCAATGGGGGCGCCGGTCTCGTCACTAATATAAAGCTGCACCACCTCGGCCCCGCTCACAGCGCCGCTGTTTTTAACGGTGACACATACTTTTACCTCGCCGCCCTCGGCCAGCGTGTTAGCGCTTAACCGGGCATTGCGATACACAAACCCGGTGTAGCTCATGCCGTGGCCAAAGGGCCAGCGCACCGGCATACGGCGGGCATCGTACCAGCGGTAGCCCACGTATACGCCCTCCCGGTAGTCGGCCGTGCGGCCGTCACCGGGGTAGTCCAGGTAGCAGGGCGTGTCCTCCAGCCGCAGGGGCCAGGTCTCGGGCAGGCGGCCGCTGGGGTTGGCGTCCCCCCACAGCAGGGCGTCGGTGGCTTCGCCCACGCCCTCGCCCGCCAAATACATACATAGCACCGCCGAAACATCCCCCGCCCACGGGCACTCTACGGGGGTGCCGGTATGCAGCACCACTACGGTGTTTTTCTGCACCGCCGCAATGCGGGCAATCAGGTTGTTCTGGCAATCCGGCAGGCGCAGGGTGCGGCGGTCGGCATCGGGGCTGACGAAATTTTCCGGCAGGCCCGCAAACACTACGGCTACATCGGCGTGCTCTGCCGCCGATACCGCCCGCAGGAATTCGCCCTCGTCCCGCTCGTCCCTGTTAGCGGGAAAGCCCGTCACATACCCCACGCGGCGGCCTTTCAGCAGCGCGGCGTCCAGCGCACCGATGGCCGCGGGGGAGGGCTGACCCTCGCCATAATAGCGCGGGGTCTCGGCAAACGCGCCGATGTACGCCACCCGCTGCCCGGCCCTGAGCGGCAGTGCGCCCAAATTCTGCACCAGCACGCCGCACTGTGCGGCCAGCTGCACCGCCAGCGCGTGGGTGGGTGCGGTGGACGGTGTATCGTTGGTTTTTGCGGCGGGCTGCGGCAAAAGCGCGGCGGCGGCCTCGGCCAGGGGTACGCCGTTCAGCGTGCCGCTGCCGTACCGCACCCCCTGCGGCCCGGCCTGCAGGGACGCTGCGGCGGGCGGCAGGTAGATCTCCTGCAGTGTGCGCTCATCTACGCGGCGGTCCGGGGCGTCGGTGACCTGGCTGCAGCACAGCAGCGGCCCCACCACGGCATTTTGCGCGCCGCCCACAACCGCTGCCGCCAGCACGGCGGTCAGGTGCGGGTCCTCACTGAACATGGCAAAATTGCGGCCGCACAGCGGGCTGCGCTTGATGTTGGGGTCGACCTCCGCCTGCCCCTGCGCCGCGCCCACGCTGCGCGCCAGGGCAGGGTCAAAGCTGGCCGCCACGGCACACGCCGCCGGCAGCACCACACCCGCGTTTTGCTGAACGGACATAGAAATAACGCTCCTTTTTTTGGAATATTGTTCATTATAGCACACAAAACATGGTAAAATAAAGGGAAAAAGCCGAATTGTAACAAGTCGTACACAACTGCCCGCTACACTGGGGGTGGAAAGGGGATAAACATGACAAAAGTGCTGATCGCTGAGGACGAGCGGCCCATCGCCCGCCTGCTGGAAATGAACCTGACCCGCGCCGGGTACGTATGCACCCTGGCGCCCGACGGCCTGACCGCCGCCGATCTGATCGAGAAAAACGACTACGACCTGGCCCTGCTGGACATCATGCTGCCCGGCCTGGACGGCTACGCCCTGCTGGATTACCTGCGCCCCCAGGGTGTGCCCGTGATATTTTTGACCGCCAAGGCCGCCGTGAAGGACCGCGTGCTGGGCCTGCGGCTGGGCGCGGATGATTACATTGTAAAACCCTTTGCCATGGACGAGCTGATGGCCCGCATGGAGATGGTGCTGCGCCGCGCCGGCAAGGGCGGCCACCAGCTGCAGGCCTTTGATGTGACGCTGGACAGCGCCGCCCACATGGTTTTGCAGCGCGGCCAGCCCGTGGAGCTGACCCCGCGGGAGTTTGCCCTGTTGGAGCAGCTGATGCGCAACCGCGGGGCGGCCATTTACCGCGATACCCTGATGGAGCGCGCCTGGGGCGGCGACGCCGAGACCACCCGCGCGGTGGATACCTATATTACCAGATTGCGCAAAAAGCTGAACTGGGGCGATAAGATCGAGACCGTTTACCAGATCGGCTACCGGTTAAAGCAAGAATGAGGCCCGACGACCGCCCCACTGCGGGGCCGGGAGGTACATGATGAAATTTGCCCACAAGATGATCTGCCTGCTGGTGCTGGTGCTTAGTGCATCCTTTGGGCTGGGCGGGTGCTGGCTGCTGTACAGCGATTTTGCCGTGCAGCGCCGTACCGTTCTGACCGCTGACGCCGCCCTGCACAGCCAGATCTGCACCGACGTACAGACCGACCTGCTGGACCGCCAGCGCCGCGGGCTGGAGATGGGCGGCGCTGTGGCGGCCGCGCGGCTGGCCCTGCACCAGCAACCCGCCGCCCTGTGGCAGGGGGAGGAGCTGGTCAGCAGCAACATCCCGGTAGACGTAAACGCCCCGCTGGCGGACGGCACCATGACGACGGTGCGGTCCGGCGGGGGTACCTACGCCCTGTTTGCCAGCGAGCTGCAGGGCGGCTACCGCATTGTGACGGCCTACGATCTGACCGCGCTGTATACATCCCGCAACGCGGCGGTGCGGCGCTTTTTGGGGCTGGAGGCTGTGGTGCTGGCGGCGGCTGCCCTGGTCACAGCACTGCTGGCCCGCCAGATGACCCGCCCGCTGCAAATATTGCGAGCCGCCAGCGCGGAGATCGCAGGCGGCGATTACGACCGCCGCACCGCCCTGCATACCGGCGACGAGCTGGAAAACGTCAGCCAGAGCTTTGACAAAATGGCCGATGCTGTGCAGGAAAAGATCGCGGATCTGCAGGTGGATGTCCAGCGGCGGGAGGACTTTATGGGCGCGTTCGCCCACGAGCTGAAGACGCCGATGACCTCGATCATCGGCTACGCCGATATGCTGCGCACCTTGCAGATCGACCCCGCCGAGCAGCACGAGGCCGCCGGGGCCATCTACCACGAGAGCCGCCGCCTGGAGGCGCTGAGCTACAAGCTGCTGTCGCTGCTTTCGTTGAGCGATGAACGGCTGGAGCTTGCCCCTGTGGACCTGACCGACCTGTGGCCGCGGCTGCGGATGGCCTGCCCCCAGGTGCCGCTGCTGACGCCCCAGGGCGGGGCTGTGGTGCACGGCGATGCGGACTTGCTGCTGGACCTGCTGTGCAACCTGGTGCAAAATGCCGCCAAGGCCAGCCCGGCAGGAATGCCCGTCACGGTGCTGCTGGCCGACGCGGGGGACACCGTGGCGCTGACCGTGCAGGACCACGGCTGCGGCATCCCGGCGGATAAGCTGGCCCGCGTGACCGAGCCGTTTTACATGGTGGATAAATCCCGCGCCCGCAAGCAGGGCGGCAGCGGCATGGGCCTGGCCCTTTGCCAGCGCATTGCCGCCGTGCATGGCGGGACGCTGCAAATCAGCAGCCAGGTGGGCGTGGGCACCGCTGTTACCGTTACCCTGCCCAAGGAGGTGCAGCCATGAAACTGTGGAAGAAACCCCGCCTTGCAGCGGCCCTCTGCGCGGTGGTGGTGCTGGTCTGCGCCGCCGCCCCGGCGGTGTTCCTCTCGGTAGTGGATGCCGCCAGCCTGGGGCACAGCCAGGCCGTGGCCGACCCCTACACGGCACCCACCCCCACGGCGGACGACTACTACCTGCTGCGGCAGCTCAGCGCCCGGCAGCTGACCCAAAGCAAATACACCTTCCAGCCCGGCGATACCGGGCAGGAGCGCAAGCCGTTGATCTACTACAACAATCAGGCCAATGACCTGACCGATATGACAAACGGCTGGGACTATGTGGATACCGTGAACACCGCCCTGCAAAGCCTGGCCGATGCCGGGGCAATCTCTCAGGCGTGGGCCGACTATGCCGCCGATTGGTACAGCACCGAGGAGACCACCCTGACGACCTACGATGAGAGGCAATACAGCCTGACCGTGCCCTATTACAGCGTCGACAGCCTGGGCCTTGTGACCTTTAAGCGGTTTGCTGTGCAAAACGGCGTGCCCACCACCCTGATGGCCCTGAAAATGGACAGCCGCACCGGGCAGGTGTATTCTTTTTGGCTGTCCACCCCGGCGGATTCTGCCGCCGCCCACGACCCGGAGTCTCTGCCCAAGGAAGCCGCCTTGCGCGCCTTTGCCGACCAGGCCGGGCTGACCAGCCTGGGGGATTGGACCTGGCGGGAGGACCTGACCTACCCACGGGCCATCTACAGCCTGAACGGACAGGCGCTGGTGGCCGCTGCGTCGGGCGCCTACACCGTCAATGATTACTTTACCTACAGCGGCGCTACGTCGGACCGCTGGTATGTCAGCATTGAACTTTCGCTGTGCGCCGAGGCGAACCTGCCGCTGCGCATGCAGGATAACACAACGAACTTGGAAAAGGAGGCAAACCCCGATGCGTAAAATGTGGAGCTTTTTGCTGGCCGCCCTGGCCCTGACCGGCTGTGCCGCCGCCCCGGCGGATGCACTGCCTGCCGCCGAGACCGCCGAGATGACTGCGACGGAGACCGAAGAAACTGCTGCCCCGCCGGTCGGATTTACTGTGGGCAACCTGAGCGAGGTCCCCAACACCTGCGGCGGCTACTGGGGCTGGAACACCGGCGACGCCTATTATGAGATTGCACGGCTGGATGATGAAAATGACCAGGAAAGCATGCACGCCCTGCTGCTGAAGACCGACTACGCCACCGCCCGGCAGACCGTGCTGTGCAACGTACCCGGCTGCACCCATGACAATGCCGCCTGTCCCGCCTGGCTGGAGGATTGGGCACGCACCGACGTGCTGGTGATGCCAAGCGGCATCTACCTGTCTTACGCGGGGCTGGATGATACTTCCCCCTGGGAGCAGGTGGAAAAAGCGTGCCGGGATGATTTCGAGCAGGGCAATGTGAAAAATTTTGCCGATGAGGAAGCCTACATCGACTACTGCCGCCATAACTATGAGCTGAGCAGCCGCCCCTCCAGCATCGAAAAGCTGAACGACGATCTGACCGCCCGCGAAACGGTGCTGACCTTTGACCCGTCCCTGCTGGGCAGCGGTTACTTTGCTTACTGTGATGAGAATGCGCTGTACGCAAAAGAATATTCTGACGCAAACAACAGCCGCATCCTCCGGCTGGACCTGACCACCGGCGAATGGAGCACCCTCCCACTGAATCTGGGTGAACAGGTGCGGGGCGTGAACGGACACCGCTTTTTGACCTCGCGCCTGCTGACAGATGCCCCGCTGCCGGACTATAACGACTACGAAGCCTATAATGCCGCCCTGCAGAACGCTCGGAGCGAGCTTGTCTGGCTGGACCCCGCGACCATGCAGCGGGAAAAGATCTGCGAAATGGAACGCCTTGACGGTAGTACGATCTATGTAAAAATATACAACGACCGCGTCTATGTGCAGGATAACCCCCAGGAACGCAGCGAGTACGGCACCAGCTACAGCCTGAGCTACTACAGCAAAGACCACCAGCACACGGTGCTGATCGATACGCTGCCCATGAACCTGTATCTGCCCTCCACAGACAATGGCTTTATGCCGATGTTTGGCAGCGAGGAGCGCGGCTGGATCTGGGCCCAGGATTATACCGGCAATGGCGAGATCAATTATTTAATTGACCTGGATACCGGCGAAATGCACACCATGACCCAGACCCAGTACCGGGACGGCATGTACATGGGCGTAAGCCTGATGGCCCAGACCAACGACGGCCGTTGGATGGTAGGGTATAAACCCCATAGCAATACGCATAACGACCGCTGCGATTACGGCTTCATCGACCCGCAGGAATTTTGGAACGGCGGCGAAAATTATACTCCTGTGCAGATGTGGGATTAAGAAAATAAAGTCTGTCGTTCTATGGTAAACACACGGGCATCTGCTGCAAACAAATTTTTAAAAATGCCTGCAAAAACCTTGCAAAATTATGCACATGGTGCTACTATAAACTCGGTGAAAGAATTATATAAAGGAGTGTTACCACTATGGCATTTACCAATCCGTATCTCCAGCGCGTCTATGACGACCTGGCTAAGCGTAACCCCGAACAGAAAGAATTCCTGCAGGCTGTTGAGGAAGTCCTCGAGAGCCTGGAGCCCGTTGTGGCTGCCCACCCCGAGTACGAGAAGGCCGGCCTGATCGAGCGCCTTGTCGAGCCCGAGCGCATCATCATGTTCCGTGTGCCCTGGGTCGATGACGCTGGCAAGGTCCAGGTCAACCGCGGCTACCGTGTGCAGTTCAACTCTGCCATCGGTCCCTACAAAGGCGGCCTGCGTTTCCATCCCTCTGTCAACCTGTCTATCCTGAAGTTCCTGGGCTTTGAGCAGTGCTTCAAGAACAGCCTGACCAGCCTGCCTATGGGCGGCGGCAAAGGCGGCGCTGACTTTGACCCCCACGGCAAGTCTGATGCCGAGGTCATGCGTTTCTGCCAGAGCTTTATGACCGAGCTGTACCGCCACATCGGCCCCGACACCGACGTGCCCGCCGGTGATATTGGCGTTGGCGGCCGTGAGGTTGGCTACCTGTTTGGCCAGTACAAGCGCCTGAAGAACGAGTACACCGGCGTGCTGACCGGTAAGGGCATCCCCTTCGGCGGTTCTCTCGCCCGTACCGAGGCTACCGGCTACGGCCTGTGCTACTTTGCCAAGGAAATGCTGGCTGACGCCGGGAAGAGCTTCGAGGGCCAGCGCGTGGTCATCTCCGGCTCCGGCAACGTGGCCATCTACGCCAACCAGAAGGCTACCCAGCTGGGCGGCAAGGTCATTGCCATGTCTGACTCCAACGGTTACATCGTGGACGAGAACGGCATTGACTACAAGGTCATGAAGGAAATCAAAGAGGTCAAGCGTGCCCGCATCAAGACCTACCTGGACTATGTCCCCACCGCTAAGTACGTCGAGGGCAGCCAGGGCATCTGGACCGTCCCCTGCGACATCGCCCTGCCCTGCGCCACCCAGAACGAGCTGCGCCTGGACGGTGCCAAAGCTCTGGTTGCCAATGGCTGCTACTGCGTAGCCGAGGGCGCCAACATGCCTTCCACCCCTGATGCCATCGCTTACCTGCAGCAGAACGGCATCCTGTTTGCCCCGGCTAAGGCATCCAACGCTGGCGGCGTTGCTACCTCCGGCCTGGAAATGAGCCAGAACAGCCTGCGCCTGTCCTGGACTTTTGAGGAAGTGGATGAGCGCCTGCACAACATCATGGTCAACATCTATCACAGTGCTGCCGCCACTGCCGAAAAGTACGGCATGAAGGGCAACCTGGTCGCCGGTGCCAACATCGCCGGTTTCGAGAAGATCGCTTCCGCCATGATGAGCCAGGGTATCGTTTGATTTCATAAGTAAATAAGATACGGCCCGCCGTTTTTACACGGCGGGCCGGTTTTTTTGTATGCCAGTGGCTCCCCCTTTGGGGGAACTGTCACCGAAGGTGACGGAAGGGTGGTCAAGCAGGCAGTATTTTTATGGTAAGGTTGTGGCCAACTAGCCACCCCTCTAGGGGATCCTTTATAAGCTGCGCTTACTCCAAAACCCCCAGCTGTACCATCAAATTCCGCTGGCCTGCCGTGTGGTAGTTCGATGCGGTCAGATCGGCGGCGCGGTTAAAATAGACCGTATCGCTGTCCTGCTCCCACTCGCCGGGGATGGTCAGGTTCAGCTGGCTCGTAAAACGCTCCATCAGGGTGGCGGGATCCACATCATCCTCGGGCATGTCGTCAGAATTGACGCACAGCTGCAGGATCGGGCCGTTGTTGGGCAGGTAGCTGATGTAGAGATAATTGTCAATCTGGACGGCTACATCGGGCGAGGCGATATCCTCAGCTGGCGCACTGCAATTGGCAAGCTCAAGATGCTCGATCCCGGCTTCATCGGTGTGGACGGTGCAGTAGTTCAGGCCGGGATAGTGGTAGTCCTCGGCACCGGCTTCCTCGGCAGCTTGGGTGGAATCCACCAGCGCAAGCAGGTAGTCGAGCTGTTCATCGCTCAACAGCCTGCGGCGGTTGGCCTGCCGCAGCTTGCCCTGCATCTGGGTGTATTTGTGAGAGTTTTCCTCACCGATGGAATACCCGTTGTTGGACAGCACCTGCTGCTTATACAGCGCGCTGACGGTGGGGTCCAGGCGCTGTTCGTCGGTCATTACGCCGGTCACTTCGGGGCGGGGCAGGGCGGCATCGTACTGGCGGTCGCGGGCCTGCACAGCCAGCGGCGGCACGGCCAGCAGCGCGGCGCAAAGGGCGGTAGTCAGCCAGAAACGGCGGTCAATCGTCGGTTTCTTCATGGGCGTACACCTCCTTGGGCAGGGGCAGGGCGACGGTGGTGCCTTCGCCCACGGTGCTGGTAAATTCCAGCTTGGCGCCAAAGGCGGCGGCAATGTCGGCGCAAAGGGCCAGCCCCACGCCGCTGCCGCCGTTGGCCCGGGCCCGGGCCTTGTCCACCCGGTAGAACGGCTCGGTCAGGTGGGGCAGGGCCTCGGGCGGGATGCCGCAGCCGGTGTCGGCTACCTCCAGCCGCCAGCGGTCCTCGGCGGGCAGGCAGCGCAGCGTAACCGTGCTGCCCGGTGCGCTGGCGTGAGCGGCGTTCAACACAAGGTTACGCAGCAGGTCTGCCAGCAGCACCCGATCGGCCCGCACGGCGGCGTCCTCTGGGCAGGTCTTTTCGAGGGTCACGGGGCAATCGGGCAGGCTGCGGGCCACATCCTCAAAGGCGGCAGCCACCGGCACGGCGGTCAGGGTCAGGGCTTCCTGCCGCAGGTCTTGCAGGCTGAGCAGCTGTTGGCTCAGGCTTTCCAGCCGGGTGGATTCATGGTAGATGGCATCGGCGGCGCGGCGCTGGTTTTCGGGCGGCAGTTCGCCGCCGCGCAGTAAGTCGGCGTAGCCGATCATGCTGGTCAGGGGCGTTTTCAGCTCATGGGTCAGGTCGGCCACAAAGCGGCTTTGGCGGTCGTTCAGCTGCTGCAGGGCAGTGGTGTGGTGGACCATCAACAGTGCCGCCAGCGTCAGTACGGCCTGCAACAAGAACCACTGGCGCAGTGTGGCAGTGCGGACCGCGTAGGCCGAGCTGGCATCCAGCGCTGTGACCATCCAGACCCAGACGCGCTGACCGCTGGCCCCGGCGACTTGATCGCAGAGCAGCAATGTTTGCCCGCAAAGGCGCATCGTGGTGGTGTCGGCGTCTTTCAGTGCGGCCAATTCACTTTCGGGGATGGTGTCGGGCAGCTTGGAGTAGATGACCTGGCCGGTCTGGTCCAGCAGGGCAAAGGTGCAGGGGACCGACCCCACGATCAGCCGCTGGCGGTCAAAATACAGCTGCCCGGCAAAGGCTTTATCGCTGGCGTTGATATAGCGGGTACCGCTGTCGTCCGCCAGGATCATGTGGGGCGAGTCGTCGGCCTTGACTTCCTGCAGGGTGTCGGCATAGCCGAACAGATTGCGCTGGTGCTGCAGTACAGCCTGATCGGCCAGGGTATCCAGCGCGGCGGTGAACTGGCGGTCCGCCAGCCACCCGCCCACCAGTGCCAGCACCAGCGAAAAGCCGCAGACAGCAAGGGCGAGGGAGCGTTTCATGGGGGCCTCCTTTCTAAGGTGGTAGAGGGTTTTGAAGGCCCCCCTCTGGGAGGGAGCCTTTTAGGGGTTACGGCAATAACTTGTACCCTACTTTGGGTACGGTCACGATCTTATGATCCCAGTGCAGTTTTTTGCGCAGACGGTGGATGTGGATGTCTACCGTGCGCGGCCCGGCATTGCTGTCCAGGCCCCAGACTCGCTCATACAGGGCCTCGCGGTAGAGCAGCTGCCCCCGGGCACGGACAAGGGCCAGCAGCAGATCAAACTCCCGGGGCGTCAGCTCTACGCGGGTGCCGTTTTGGGTGACGATGTGGTTGTCCGGGTCGATGACGGCATCGAAAGCTTGCAGTGTGGCGGCCCGGCGGCCGGTGTGGCGCAGCAGGCCTTCCACCCGGGCCAGCAGCTCCGGCGGGGCAAAGGGCTTGACAATGTAGTCATACGCGCCCAGCCGCAGCCCGCGCACCCGGTCCTCCACCGTGGCTTTGGCCGTTAAAAAGATGACCGGCGTGCCCGTAGGGGCAATGTAGTCCATCAGGGTAAAGCCGTCCACGCCGGGCAGCATCACGTCCAGCAGAATAAGGTCGAACAGCGTGGATTCCAGCAGGTTGGCGGCTTCGTTGCCGGTGTGTGCCTTGATGAGCGGCTGGCCCAGGGGTTCCAGCGTCATTTCAATTAAGTCGGCAATGGCGGGCTCGTCCTCGACAATTAAGATAGGCCGCATGGCGGGCATCTCCTTCCTTTGGATTTGACACCAGTATAGCACAGGCGTTTTTCAAAATCATTTCTAAATGAGAAATAGTGCAAACAAAAAGCCCCCCTTGTGTAAGGGGGGCTGCCTGCGCGCAAGCGCAGACTGGGGGATTGTGACCTTGCGGGGCAAACCGACTTGCCAGGTAAACGGAACGATCCCTCAGTCACCGTCGGTGACATATCCCTTTGCACAAGGGAGCCTTTAAGCGGTGCGTCAATTCTGCAAAAACTCTCGTATTTCCTTTTCTACTGCGGCTACTTCCTCGGCGAAAGCGCGGGCGGAGACGCGCAGGGCACCGTTGCCCAGCACGATGATCTGCTCGGCACCGTCGCTGCTCACCACGCGGGTGCGGTGGTCCTTGGCCAGCTCGTGGGTGGTGCGCTCGATGTACATGTCGGCGGTCTCGGCCTCCTGGGTGTAGACTACGTACAGGTTGTGGTGCTTTTCTACTTCCCGCGTGCCGCCGCGTACTTTGTAAGCGTCAAATACCAAGATGGGCACGCAGCGCTTGTACCCGGCGTAGTTGCACAAAATGTCCATCAGGCGGCGGCGGGCGGCATCCAGATTCGTCTCGGCCATTTTGCGCAATTCATCCCAGGCAAAAATCACGTTGTAGCCGTCCACCAGCAGGTAGTCCGGCCCGGTGGGTTGGGGCTTGGCAGGGGCGGAAGAAGTCACCACCGGGGCCGGGCGGGTGTGCATGGCGGTGCGGGCGGCTTTGTCGTCGTTATCCGCCCCGGCGGGCTGGCCACGGCGCTTGATCTTGCCATAGGTGCGCTCAAAAATCGCCAGCAGTTCCTTGTCCTGCTCCAGCGTGCCCCGGTAGGCGGCCGCGCGGCGGCGGGCGTTGTTGGCCTGTACTTCCTCGTCCTCATCGGCGGCATCGGTGTCCACCCCGGCGGGGCTGTCCAGGCGGCGGGCAAGCCCGCTGTCCACATGGGCTTTGGCAGGCACCTCATCCCAGCGGACGAGATACCCCGCGCCGTGGCTGCAAAAGACCGAGTCGGCCGGGTTCTCCACGTCGGCGTCCGGGTCGTAGCCAAAGTCAGCCAGCACTTCGTCGGCGTTGTGGCAGGCATCGTACCCGGCGGGCAGCACAGACCAGCGGCCCAGGCCGTGGGTGTAGGCGGCAATTTCCCGGGCATAGCCCCGGGCAGTGGCTACCGGCAGGCGGCCGGTCAGGGTCACGGTGTCGCCCTGGGCGAGGGGAGGCTCAAAGCTGCCGCACATCCGCTGCACATCGGCCATGGCGCGGCCCAGGCAATCGGCGGGCAGCTCCAGCGTGAACTCATACCACGGCTCCAACAATTGCAGGGCGTTTTTTGCTTCGGCCATCCGCAGGCCCTGGCGCACGGCGCGGTAGGTGGCCTGGCGGAAGTCCCCGCCCTCGGTGTGTTTTTGGTGGGCGCGGCCTGCAGCGAGCGTGATCTTCACATCGGTCAGCGGCGCACCGATCAGCACGCCGGGATGGGTGCGCTCGGCCAGATGGGTCAGCACCAGGCGCTGCCAGTTTTCGGCCAGACTATCCGGCGGGCAGTCCGCCGCCAGCTGCACGCCGCTGCCCCGGAGGCCGGGCTCCAGCAGCAGGTGCACCTCGGCATAATGGCGCAGAGGCTCGTAGTGGCCGATGCCCTCGACGGCAGCGGTGAGGGTCTCTTTGTACAAAATGCCGCCCTCGCTGAAGGTGACGGTCAGCTTGAACCGCTCCTGCAGGATGTTCTGCAAAATTTCCAGCTGCACTTCGCCCATCAGCTGCACATGCACCTCGGCCAGATCAGCGCGCCAGGCCACATGCAGCTGCGGGTCCTCGTCCTCCAGGGTTTGCAGCGCTCTTAACACGGTGTGGGGGTCGGCGTCGGGGCAATCCACCCGGTAGTTCAGCACCGGCTCCAGCAGTGGAGCGCTGGCGTCGGCCTCGGCCCCCAGGCCTTGGCCGGGGCGGGTGTTGGCGGGGCCGGTCACGGCCACCACGGTGCCGGGCAGGCACTCGCTGACCAGCCGGAACTTGCCGCCGCTGTACAGGCGAAGGGTGTCGGCCTTTTCGCCGCCCGGCAGCGTATCTTTTACGTGCAGCACGCCGCCGGTTACTTTCAGCCAGCTCAGGCGGGTGCCGGCATCCTCGCTGACTTTGAACACCCGTGCGCCGAATTCGCCCCAGGCGGGGGGCATCCGGGTCAGGGATTGCAGACCATGCAGCAGGCCATCCAGGCCGTCCAGCCGCAGGGCTGCGCCAAAAAAGCAGGGGAACACCTGCCGCCGCGCAATAGCCATCAGCAGAGTCTCGCGGCTGGGAATACCGCTGGCCAGCACTTCCTCCATCAGTGGTTCGCTGCACAGGGCCAGGGCCTCGGGGTCCGGCGCGGTGGTGAAATCCACACAGCCATCCCCGAACCGCCCACGCAGCTCCCGTAGGCGCACGGCGGCATCCGCCCCGGGCAGGTCCATCTTGTTGACGAAGATAAAGGTAGGTACGCGGTAACGTGCCAGCAGCTTCCACAGCGTTTCGGTGTGGGCCTGCACGCCGTCGGTGCCGCTGATGACCAGCACCGCGTAATCCAGCACTTGCAAAGCGCGCTCGGCCTCGGCGGAAAAATCCACGTGGCCGGGGGTATCCAGCAGGGTCAGGGTGGTCTCCTCGGCGTCCGGCAGGGCAGGCAGCGTCAGCATGGCCTGCTTGGAGAAAATGGTAATGCCCCGGGCGCGCTCCTGGGCGTCGGTGTCCAGAAAGGCATCCTTATGGTCCACCCGGCCCAGCTTGCGCAGCACACCGGCACGGTAGAGCAGACCCTCGGCCAGGGTGGTTTTGCCGCTGTCCACGTGGGCCAGCAGACCGATGACGAGTCGCTTCATTTATACAAACTCCTTAGAGAAAAACTTTCTGCAATCCTGAATGAGAGCTTTATCGAAGGTTCTCTCCCTCCGTCTGCGCTGTCGCGCAGCCACCGCTCCCCTTCTGACGCTTCGCGCCACCTCCCCCGTATCGGGGGAGGCTGTCTCGCAAAGGGCGGCTTTTGTGTGGGACAAAAAACGCCACCGCGGTGTGCGATGGCGATAGGGTCATTGTTTCCAGGTCCACCACAGGTATTTGATGTTGGTGGTCAGGTAGCGCTTAAACAGGCGCTTGGGGTCCTGCATCAGGCGGTACAGCCATTCCAGGTTGTGGCGCTGCATCCACATGGGGGCGCGGCGGATGTTGCCGGCTTCGTAGTCGAAAGCGGCACCCACACCCACCATCACGGCCTGTACCTTGTCCTCGTGGGCGGCCATCCAGCGCTCCTGCTTGGGGGCACCCAGGCCGACCCAGACGAAATCCGGCTTTGTCTCGTTGATGCGGCGGATGACGGCGGCGTCCTCCTCAGGCGTGAGGGGACGGAACGGCGGCGAGTACATGCCGGCAATCACCGCGCCGGGGTAATTCTTCTCAATAGTTGCTTTTAAAATATCCAGCGTTTCCTGCGTAGAGCCGTAGAAATAGTGACGGTAGTGCTTGTCCGCGCTCTCTTTCAGCATCTCTTTCATCAGGTCGGGGCCGGTCACGCGGGCGGCGTCCACATAGCCCTGCTCGCGGCTGAATTTGGACAGCGGGCCGCCGTCCGGCAGGGCCATCACGGCGCCGTTCTGCACGGCCTGGTAGGTGGGGTCGTCGTGGGCGGTCACAGTGGTGTGGACGTTGGCCACGCAGATGTATTTGCCGCGCCAATCCTCCAGCTTTTCCTCCAGTAGACGGACGGTCTTTTCCATGTCGGTGACAACGATATTTACGCCCATGATCTCGCAGGTGTTCAGCAGGCGCAGGTCCACGAACCGCATGCCGCCCAGGGTGCTGATCTCGGTGCGGGAGCTGACGTAATCATTGTACACCGGCACTGCGGCTACCCGCAGGTGGAAGTTGTCGGCCAGCATCATAATGCGCTGGGTAGTAGCTACATCCTGCACATCCTGGGCCAGTACGATCATATCGACCTTGTGGGTCTGCAGCAGTTCATACAGGCTGTCCACGGTACCCAGATAAGCAGGCAGACCCTCGCGGGGGGCGGCGTCCAGGTAGCCCACATACTGCATGGCGGTGCTTCCGCGGCCCTCGATCACATCGCGGAAGAAGCGGTGGGCCAGCTGCCCGCCGCCGATGAGCAGTGCCCGGGGCACGATGTCGTGCTTACGCACGTAAGCATCCGCCAGCCTGTCAAACACCAGCCGCTTGAGGTAGATCATAATGACCGACAGCAGGTAATAATATACCAGCAGCAGACGGGAAAGCTGGCTGACGCGGAACACGTAAAACGCAGTAGCCATCAGCGCCAGGCCCATCAGGCTGGTCAGCGCGATAAGAAAAAGCTGCTTGATGCTGTTGCGCAGGTGCAGTGTGCGGTAGCTGCCCAGCACGGCGTTACAGCCTACGATCACCAGCGCATACAGGGCCGAAATGGGCAGGAACGTCCAGATGTCCCACATAAAGAACTGGCTGCCCATGGGTGTGTAGCTGCGCAGCCAGCCGGCAAAGATGAAAGTAAGGATCAGCAGCAGAAACTCGAAAGCGGCGTTTGCAAACCGCAGAAATTTGGATTTGTGATAATGCATGCAGGACCTCCGTTGTCCAGGCTGTCGGTTACAGGGATACAACCATTCATTTTATAATAACATTATAAGGCTGCTTTTTCAATAGAAAAATGGCTGCTCCTGGCAAAAGGGGCAGCCATGAGGTGTGCATTATTCGTCCTCGTCGTCGTCCCGCGCCCAGTTGTAGGCGCAGCGCACGGCCTTGTGCCAGCCGCGCAGCCGCTTGCGGCGATCTTCCTCGGAGATGTCAGGCACAAACATTTTGTCGATAGCGTGTTTTTTTGCCAGTTCCTCCGGCCCGGACCAGAAGCCGACGGCCAGACCTGCCAGGTACGCCGCACCCAGGGCGGTGGTCTCCACCGAGGAAGGCCGCTCCACCGGCGCGTTGCTGATGTCGGCCTGGGTCTGCAGCAGGTAGTTGTTGGCTGCCGCGCCGCCGTCCACTTTCAGCGTGGACAGGCGGATGCCGGAGTCAGCACTCATGGCGTCCAGCACGTCGTTGACCTGATAGCACAGGCTGTCCAGCGTGGCGCGGATGATATGGTTTTTGTTGCAGCCGCGGGTCAGGCCTACGATGGTGCCGCGGGCGTACTGGTCCCAGTGGGGGGCGCCCAGACCGGTGAAGGCGGGCACCACGTAGCAGCCGTTGGTGTCCGGCACCTTGCGGGCCATGTACTCGGAGTCGCGGCTGTCCTCCAAAATCTTCAGCTCGTCCCGAAGCCATTGAATGGCTGCACCGGCGACGAAAATGGAACCTTCCAGCGCATAGTTCACCTGGCCGTTCAGCCCCCAGGCGATGGTAGTCAGCAGACCGTTTTTGCTGCGCACGGGGTGGTCGCCGGTGTTCATCAGCAAAAAGCCGCCGGTGCCGTAGGTGTTTTTGGCCTCGCCTTTGTTAAAGCAGGTCTGGCCGAACAGCGCGGCCTGCTGGTCGCCTGCTGCACCGGCGATTTTGATGGCGCCGCAGAAGTGCATCGGGTCAGCATACTCGTAAAATTCGCTGTTGGAAACGGGCTTGGGCAGCACGTTGCGGGGGATGTCCAGCAGCTTCAGGATGTCGTCGTCCCAATCCAGCGTGTGGATGTTGAACAGCATCGTCCGGCTGGCGTTGGAGTAGTCGGTCACATGCACCTTGCCGCAGGTCAGCTTCCAGATCAGCCAGGTCTCCACGGTGCCGAACATCAGCTGCCCGGCCTCGGCCTTTTCCCGCGCACCCTCTACGTTGTCCAGGATCCACTTTAATTTGGTGGCGGAGAAGTAAGCATCAATGATCAGACCGGTCTTTTCCCGGATCATCTCGGTGTAGCCTTCGGCTTTCAGCTTATCGCAGTATTCGCTGGTGCGGCGGCACTGCCACACAATGGCATGGTAGATCGGCTCGCCGGTGTCGCGGTCCCACACGATGGTGGTCTCGCGCTGGTTGGCAATGCCGATGGCGGCGATATCCTCGGCGGTGGCACCGATCTTGTTCATGGCAGAGAGGGCCACGCCCAGCTGGGTGGTCCAGATCTCGTTGGCATCATGCTCGACCCAGCCCGGTTTGGGGAAATACTGGGTGAATTCTTTCTGGGCCACGCTGCAAATTTTGCCGTCGTGGTCAAACAGGATGCAGCGGTTCGAGGTCGTTCCGGCGTCAAGCGCCATAATGTACTTTTTCATAAGGCACTTCCTTTGGCGGGTATTTGCGATGATTAAAATTATTGTAGCATAACCACCAAAAACTGCAAGCAAAAAGCAGGGCATAGTAGCTGAATCTGCAAAACGCCCAAAACCGATTCCGCAGTTTTGGGCGTTTTGCTAAATGCTGTTTGCTTATTGGTTGGCGGCAAAGATCCACCATTCGTCGTCGATCTGCACCTCCAGTGTGCCGTTCTCACTGCCGTAGCGGTAGGCGTAGCCGGTACCGAAGTTGGATTGCCCATCTTCGGTGGGGAAGGAGTCACTGTCCACGGTGGAGGTAATGGTGCCGTCGGGGGCGGCCTTGGCGTCGGTACCGCTGACCGTGCAGGTGTCGTAGTAGATAACACCTTCCAGCATCACGGCGTGCGCCGGGGCGATGGCAATGCTGGATTCGGCACTGTCCTCGGCTTTGTAGGTGCCGTCGGTGCTGCCCTCCACGGGGGAACTGCCCTCGTCCGCGTAAGGGCTGGCGGCGCTCATCAGCGGTTCATCAGGGGCGGCTGCTGCTTCGGGGGCGGTCTCGGCGGCAGCAGCGGCGCTTTCCATAAAGTCGTTCTTGCTGCTTCCGGCGCGCCAACCGGCCACGCCGACCATCAGCAGCCCGGCGCAGGCGGCCGCCGAGAGCGCGGGCATCCAGTATACAGATTTCTTGCGGCGGCGCACGGCGGGGCGGTCGGCCGCCAGGATCAGGTCATCGTCCACCCGGCCGATGGCCTCAAATAACTGGCGTTCGTTCATACGGCCACCCCTTTCTTTTGTAAGTATGCGGCCAGCTTGCCGCGGGTGCGGTGCAGCGTCACGCGGACCTTGCTCTCGGTCAAGCCGTAACGCGCCGCAATGTCGGCGGTGGCATCGCAGTACCAGTACCGCCGCAGAAAAATATTGCGGGTCTCCTCGGGCAGGGTGCGCAAAAACTCGCTGATGAGCCGCCCGGTCTCGGCGGCGTCGAAGGTATCCTCCACACTGCCGGGGGCGGCCACGCACTCGGCCAATTCGTCCAGCGGTGCAAAGGTCTGCCCACTGCCGCGCTTTTGGGCCGTGGCTTTGTCCAGGCGGTCCAGCGCCAGGTTGCGGGTGATGCGCCCCAGGTAGGGGGCCAGCCGTGCGGGCCGGTTATCCGGCATACTGTTCCAGGCGGCCAGCCAGGTATCGTTTTCACATTCTTCCACGTCGTGGGCGCTGTGCAGGATATTGTCGGCAATTTTGCGGCAGTACGCGCCGAACTTAGCGGCGGTCTCGGCCAGTGCCTGCTCGTCCCGGGCCCAGTACAGGGCCACGATGGCAGTATCCTCCATGCTTAAACCTCCTTTATACCTTTATATAAGGAAAGCGGGCGGAAATGTTACAGCAAAAGCCTGCTTTTTTGGGCAGGCTTTGGTTTTACAACATGTGTTTTTTGTGCAGCACCCAGGCCGACAGGATGCACAGTGCCAGCGTCAGCCCCAGCACGATGGCGAAACCGGCGGTGGAGTTGGCAAAAGGCATGCCGTCCGCCCGCACGTTCATGCCGTACAGGCCGCTGATGACGGTTGGCACGGCCATCAGCAGGGTGATGCTGGTCAGATATTTCATGGCGTTGTTCAGGCGGTTGTCCAAAATCGAGCTGAACAGCTCCCGCGTACCTTTTATATCGTCGCGGTAGATGCTGGTCATCTCGATGGCCTGGCGGATCTCAACGATAACGTCGTCCAGCAGTTCGCGGTCGTCGGGGTACTGCTCCAGCCGTTTGTAGCGGGTCAGGCGGTCCAGAACCGTGGCATTGGCCCGCAAGCTGGTGGCAAAGTAGACCAACGTGGACTCTAAGCCGTGCAATTCCATCAGGTCGCTGTCCTTCAAGTCGCCGGACAGGTTTTTCTCAATGGCCTGGCGGCGGCGGTCAATGAGCCGCAGCTCCTGCTGGTACATCGAGGCCGCACGATAGAGCAGCTGGTAGACGAACCGCATCTTTTTGCGGGTGGAAAAGCCCTTGACCCGGCAGGCGGTGAAGTCGCCGATAACAGGTGTGTCCACCGAGCAGACCGTGATGATCAGCTCCTGCGTCAGGATGATGCCCAACGGGATGGTGGTGTAGATGCCCTCGCCGGAGTCAGGCACCTTGATGGGAATGTCCACGATGATGAGGGTGTAGCCATCCTCCAGGCTGATACGGGCCGACTCTTCCGGGTCGGTAGCGGCCATCAGGTCGGCAGGCTCTATATCTAAGGTAGAGGCCACCAGGCGAGCCTCGTTTTCATCCGGGCTGTTCAGGCAGACCCAGCACCCCTCGCCGATCTCATCAACGCGGGTAAGCTGCTTGTCCTGGGTACGGTAAATCTTCATCATGGCAGTTGACCATCCATACATTATAATAATACCAGTATAAAGCCTGCAAGATAAAAGCGCAAGTATCTTTCTATATGCTGTCCCTCTTACACCACCCATTCTGTAGGGGCTGATGCTAGCATCGGCCCGCTTGGCGCGAACTTCATTTATAGTATGTAGGGGGCGGCGTCCCCGACGCCCCGTGGCGCCCCCAGAGGGGAGCTGTCCGCGCAGCGGACTGAGGAGTGGCTACTTTATCAACAAAGTTTCCGGTATAGCCCCCTAAAGGCCCCCTCTGCGAGGGGGCGAAGCGGGTGGGGGGAGAGAACTTACGGTATAACCCTTTACCCCTACACTTGGTGCCGCATTTGCACAACACCACAATATACACCTTGCCCAAAAGTACAATAAAAACTTTGTCAAAAAAACCGAAAAAAGTGCTTGACAAAGGTCATGCTCCTTGCTATAATAATCAAGCTGTCTCGCGAGGGGACAGCCGCTAAAGCTTGTAGCTACGGCTTGTATGGCGTTTTTGAAGCCGAAAGGCTTCAAAAAATATCGAAAAAAGTTCTTGACAAAAGAACTTTTATGAGATATAATATACAAGCTGTTACGGAACAAGTGACAGCGCAGCAGGACCTTGAAAATTGAACAAAACTGAAACTTGTGGAACCTTGAACGTGGG
>OODK01000315.1_pt1 | contig 51217 bp, 48 predicted proteins | sample 1671371 | NCBI WGS metagenome assembly OODK01 (sample SAMN06348150, study PRJEB24527) | human gut metagenome | biome: human gut; feature: ankylosing spondylitis patient; material: feces | host: Homo sapiens | place: China | collected 2015-10 | reverse complement strand
GGCAATCAGCTCCCGCAAGGTGTTTGAGTATGTCCTTAAACCGATTCGCCGCGGCAACTTCTGCACGCTTTTGCAAAAAGCCGCGGCGGCCGTGCGCAGCAAGCGCGCCGAAAGCAGCCCGGACAGTCAGGCACTGTATGACGAGGTTCGCAAAAATTATAACGGATTCCTTATGCAGGGGCATACCGCAGAGGGCATCGCCTTGGTCAGACAAAAGCTGGAGGCATTGCCGGAGCCGTGGTCAGACTGGGAAGGCAAAAAGCGCTTTTTGATAGCGCTGTACACAGATACCCAGCTGGAAGCCGTTAAGCAAAGCACCAAAAATGGGCAGCCTGCGTGCCTGCCGATGAACGGGCTGGTTCAATTTGAGGCAAGCCATACGGACGCAGAGCTATGGCAGACCTTTGTGTCTACCGTGGAAGAACTGCAGCCGTACCTGCAGCCCGCCACGGCGGAGGCTTCCAAAGCCAGCGCCGTGATCGAGCATTGCCTGCGGGCAATCGACGCCCACTATATGGAACGCACCTTCTCCTTAAACTGGCTGGCGGAGGAAATGAAGCTGAACCCCAACTATCTTTCTACGCGCTTTAAGAAAGAAACCGGCGTGGGCTTTGTCCGCTATGTCAACCAGCTGCGGGTATGGCGCGCCCAGCAGCTGCTGCGGGATATGCGATACCGCGCCGGGGAAGTGGCAGGTATGGTGGGGTTCGATAACCCCCAATATTTTACAAGAATTTTCAAGGAAATGACGGGCATTGTTCCCTCGGAATACCGCAGCAGAATCTGCCCGCATGACGATGAGACGTAAAAAAATCGCGCGCAGGAGGGAAAATCAATGAAAAAAGAAACCTATGCTATGTACGGGGATATTCTGCGGGAGGAGCTTCTTCTGGCGATGGGCTGCACAGAGCCAGTTGCCGTTGCCTATGCCGGAGCCATTGCCCGAAGCGTTCTGGACAAGCCGCAAAGCATCCGAAAATGCGAGTTATATGTCAGTGGCAACATCATTAAAAATGTAAAAAGTGTCATTGTCCCCAACACAGACGGCATGAAAGGACTGGAAACCGCCGTTATACTGGGCGTTATCGCCGGGGATGAAACAGCGGGGCTGCAGGTGATATCCAACGTGACGGCGCTACAGCGCGAAAAAACCAAACAGGCATTGCGCAGCTGCCCTGTGGAGGTACATACGGCACCCAATGACAAGGTTTTTTACATTGAGGTTCGCCTGACAGCGGACGGGGAAACCTCCTGCACGGTGATTGAGGATTTCCATACCCATATCACCCGGGTGGAACACAATGGTGTGCAGCAACCTTTGCCGCATTGCGGGGAAACCGCACAGGAAGCAGCGGAAACCGACCGAAGCTATATGACGGTGGATGGGATTCTGGAGTATGCCGAAACGGTAGACTTGGAGGATGTTCGCTTTCTGCTGGAACGCCAGATTCAGTGCAACACCGCCATCTCGGAGGAGGGGCTGAAGAACAGCTGGGGCGCACAGGTCGGGCGCACGATTCTGAAAGCAGAAAACGCCGACGTCTATACCCGTGCGGCAGCCGCCGCAGCGGCAGGAAGCGACGCGCGTATGAGCGGATGTGAGCTGCCGGTGGGCATTGTTTCCGGCAGCGGAAACCAAGGGATGACGGCATCCCTGCCGGTCATTGTCTATGCAAAAGAAATCGGTGCCACGCAGGAAAAACTGTTGCGTGCGGTGCTGATCTCTGATTTGATCACCATCCACCAAAAAACCGGAATCGGTCGATTGTCCGCATTCTGCGGTGCGACCAGCGCCGGCATTGGCGCGGCGTGCGGCATTGCTTGGCTGGACGGCGGCAATTACGAGGTGATTGCCCATACCATCGTCAACGGGCTGGCGATTTTGTCCGGTATGGTGTGTGACGGCGCTAAGCCGTCGTGCGCCGCCAAAATTGCAACGGCTGTGCGCAACGGTCTGCTAGGCTACCAAATGTACCGGCAGGGTTGTCAGTTTTACGGCGGCGACGGTATCGTCACCAAGGGCGTAGAAAACACCATTGCCAATGTCGGGCGTCTTGCCAACCGCGGTATGCGCAGCACGGATTGCGAGATTTTGAATATTATGATCGGGAACTGAACCAAAGGTGTGCTGTTTCGCAATACGGCACGACCCGGCGCAGCAGCCTCTCCCTTGCCTTGCGGCAGGGGAGAGGTTGTTTGTGTTTTTGGGGGCACTTCAGAGCGACGCGGGAATCTTTATGAACAGCCTGTGCGGTATGTGGGTGCTGGTGGCAGCGGTTCAGGGAATTTCGCTGCTGATACAAGCAGCCTGGCAGACAACCGCTGCACAGGAAACAAAAATCAACATTTGGGATCGCCTGCAAAAAGCGGCGGAGCGATTCAAGCCCAAAGCCACAGACTCGCAGGGGATGATTTTGACACTGCTGCGCCTTGCCACGGTATTGCTGGCGATCGTTTCGTGGTGGAGCACGGCACAAGGTATGCAGGATTATGTGTTTTCGCAGACGTGGCAGGCAAATCTTGTCTCGTTTGCCATACAAAGCATCCTGCTGGGGCTGAACTTTTACCTGCCGACCTTCTGGCGCTGGATACATAGTCTGCGCGGGAAAACCTGCGTGCTGGCACTCAGCGGTGTGGTCTTGTTCTGCTCCTCGTGGTTCAGCTATGTTTTTATCGTTGGCACGGTCTACGAAAAAAGCTGGCAGACCGAAAGCTACCTGCTGGTTCAGCCCGTATATCGAAATGAACTGTACAAAACAGATGAATTTGTACAAATCGGCAGCGCTGCCCTGCGGGAAACGCTGGGCGATGAGGTGGCGGCTCTGTACGCTACCAGCAAGACCGTCGATACCGAAACAACACAAAATCCTTCCGGCTTGGATCTGGCAGCCGACAAGGCAAGCTATGCCGACAAGGCGGACTTTGAGGCAAGAAATGAAATTGCTTCGGCAATCCAAGCGATGCAGACCGCCACGCAGGAGGGAGCATCCCCGGCGTGCGCGAACAGGCTGCCGCGGCGCTGACACAGCTTACAGAACAGGTGGAAACCCGCATCGAACAGCTGACACAGCAGGTAAGCCAGACGCAGGATGTCTTGACGGCAGCAGCAGATGCGCAGAACAGCGCAGCCAGCGCCTTGCGCGTAACACCGCCGCCTTGCAGAATGCCTATAGCAGCGCAGCATCGCGGTTGAGCAATTTGCAGGATACAATGAACCAGCAGCAACAAAACCTGCAGGATCATCAGCAGGCGCAGGGAATCCTGCAACGGTACGCAGGTGTGCTGGGAATTGCCGAAAATGCAGCCTCTGTGCAGACCGGGCAGGCGTTGCGCAGCATTCAAAGTGCATTGCTCCAGACCGATGTAGATACGGACGCAATCGAACAGCAGGCACGCGCTGTGTTTGAACAGCTGCAAGCCGCACAGGACAGTGGGGCGGACGCGGATTTCCAGACATTACTGAATGATATGGACAGCTTTATCCGCAAGGTGCAGGATTACGCCGTTCTGAAAGCCTCCGGCGATGCGCTGAAAAACCAGATCAACAGTATGGCGGCAGACAGGGCGCAGGATACGGAAAACTGGGAGCCGCTGTGGACGGAGAAACTGGAGCTTCTCAAAGCGACAATCAGTGGTCTGCCGGTCAGTGACAGCGGGCAGGAGTATGACCGTGCAGATGCCCTTGATCAGCTGGACGATGCACAGCGGCTGTATATTTCCGAGCATAATCCTGTTGACCAGGCGCTGATCTATCTTGGAAGTCCCTATTGCCAGCTTGCGATATTCTCTCTTGTACTGGCGTTCTTCCTGGATATTGCCGCCTTCATTACCGGGCTTGTCATTGATGTGGCAGACCGGCGCAAAATGTCGGAGAGATAAAAAATTCCAATAGGATACAAGGACAGCCCCTTCCGCCGGTACAATTTCAGCGGAAGGGGCTGCTGCTTTATGCTCATACGCGACGCGGCAAAGCAGCCTGCAAAATGGGCATGAAAATTTTGAGGCTATACTGCATAGTTCTAGGGCAATACCGCATAATGCTAAGTGCCGATATGGTGAGCAAGGTGCGGCAGCTGCTAAACCAAAAACACAGATAATACTTTGCGTATTACCGAGCATTTTTGCAACGCAGATGCCGTGCCGCAGCCGCCGGAGCGGTGCTTAAGCCGCAAGGCGGGAATTGTGCGGTGCTGCCCTAGGTGCCGATACGGCGCATCCTGAACGATGCGGGTTTTCAGACAAACGAAGAGAACGCCCCAAAGAAAAGGGTGGAAATTTTTACAAACTTGATGTATGATGAAAGCAAAAACGGCAAGGAAGTGTATGTATGCTGAAGGTTTTGATTGCGGATGACGAGCCGCGCGTCGGGCAGTTGGTCAAGCATCTGATCCATTGGGACGAACTGGGACTTACCTTTGTGGATATCTGCCGGGATGGGCGTACCGCATTAGAACGCATAGAGCAGGAACAGCCGGAAATCGTTATTACTGACATCCGTATGCCGGTTCTGACCGGGCTGGAGCTTGTGCAGCAGGTGTCGGAGCGGTTTCCGCAGACACGGTTTGTGGTGATTAGCGGTTACCGCTATTTTGAGTATGCGCAAAAGGCTCTGAAATACGGGGCGGAGGATTATTTGCTCAAACCCATTGACGAGGAGGAACTGAACCGAACGCTGAAAAAAATATGTGATGCGCTGCAAACCACCGCAGTACACCGCGCACAGATGGAAAAATACGAAAAGAACTACGAGAACAGCCAAAAGCTGCTTTCACGAGACGTTATGGCGCGCCTAAAGGCGGGGGATAGCTTTGCCGGACTGCCGGAATTCAATGCGGCTGCCGGGGTGGAATTTACCGGGGACTGCTTTATGGCGGTGGTTTTGCGCGTAAACTCCAGTCTTTTGCAGCAGGTATCAGCAGAGGAGGAACGGCTAGTCACCGAAAAAGTACAGGCGAACATCAAAAAAAACCTTGGAAGGCAGATGTATATCAACTGCACAGACGGACACACCACGACGCTGCTGCTGAATTTTGACAGCGCGGCATACGCAAAAACAGGCGAGGCGCTGCACACCTGCCGGGAAAGCTGCCGCAGCTACATGAACAACTACGCCAATTACACAGTATCCATGGGGCAGAGCGAGCGCTGCACCGAGGTGGCGCAAATCGGGGCGCTGCTGCAGCAGGCGGAGCGAGCAGAATGCCGTAAGCTGTTTGAGGGCAGCGGTATGTGCCTGAAATACCAGGCGGAGGAACGGACGGACGCCGCACGCAAGGCGTGGCAGAATAAGGTACGCATACTGCTGGAAAACGGTATGGAGCCGATGCAAAAAACGGCGCTGCAGGAGGCAGTGGATGCGATTTTTGACAGTGCCGGTGCGGCGGGGCTGGCAGCGTGGGAATACTTTGACACCGCCGACCAATGCCTGCGGGATTTCTGTGCGTGGAGCTTAGGGCATGGCATGGAGATGCGCCAGGACTGGGCGGACAGCAAAAGGGAGGAAGTGCGCAGCGCTGCCTCGGTGCATCAGCTGGCGCAGTGGCTGGCAGCTACGCTTTGCGACAAGCAGGAAGAACTGTACGCTCAGCGCGTCCACGCCGAGGAATATCCCATCCGCCTTGCGATAGAGTATATGAAAAAACATTATGCGGACAAAATTACGCTGGACGAGGTCGCCTCGCGCAGCGGGTTTAACCCGACCTATTTCTCGGAAAAGTTCAAGGAGAAAACCGGCAAGAATTTTACCGATTTTCTGACCGAGATTCGTATGGAAGTTGCCAAGGAGTTGCTGAGGGACAGCCGCAAGACGATTGGGCAAATCAGCGATGCTGTGGGCTATAAGGATGCTAAATATTTCAGCCAGCAGTTTGCCAAGTGCGTGGGGATGAAGCCCACCGAATATCGGAAGCTTTATTATTAAAGGCGGGGATTCGGTTATGAAATACAAGAATGCGGCCATCGTTTGTGCTGCTGCAGGCTGCCTGTTTATTCTGCTTGCCGTGGTGTGCGGCGGGGCTGTCAGGTGGTGCGCCATGGCGGCGGCTTGGGCGTGCCTTGGGTATTTGGCAGTGCAGTATGCACACTGTGCGGCGGATATGGACACCCTGCGCAGACAAAGCAGCGAAAAAATGCTGCACCCCTTGGGCAGGAAATTGGCAGACACCCTGGAAAAACGGGAGATTTCCCAGCGGGAAGCATACACGGCGGCGGTATCCAGCAGCCAATCGAAAATAAATGCACTGCAAAACCAAATCAATCCACATTTTTTGTACAACACATTGGAATGTATCCGCAGCGAGGCAATCTTGCGGGACTGCGAGAGCATTGCACGGATGTCCCACGCGTTGGCGTTGTTTTTTCGCTACAGCATCAGCCGCAAGGAAAATATTGTTACCCTGCGGGACGAGCTGTCCAATATCAAGAATTACTTTTTTATCCAGCAATTCCGATTTGAGGATCGTTTCTTTTTGAATATTCAGGTCGAGGACGGCGACGACGAGCTGCTGGATTGCCTTTTGCCCAAGATGACGCTGCAGCCCATCGTGGAAAACTGCGTTTTTCACGGGCTGGAACCTAAAGCCGAGCAGGGACACGTCACGATCCGCATCAGCGGCACAAAGGATATGATGAAAATCATTGTCGAGGATGACGGTGTGGGAATGTCCCCCGACGAGCTGGACAAGATGCGCGCCGCCTTAGAGGAGGAACGACAGCCGACGAACCAGCCGGATACGCACGGCAACGGCATTGCCATGTACAATGTCAATCAGCGCATCAAGCTGGCGTTTGGGCGAGCCTACGGACTGTCTGTGTACAGCACGGAAAGTCTTGGCACAGATGTGGAAATCTGGATGCCCCAGGCCTATACAAAGGAAGAACTGCTGATGCAGTGATACAACGGTATGAAAGAAGAATTGCTGAAATTAAGCCATTGGCATATGAAGAGCGCAGGACACGGCACCCTGACGGACATCAATCTTTTGCTACGGGCAGGGGAGTGCGTCAGTGTATCGGGCAGTGAAAACAGCGGACGCAAGCTGCTGGCAGAAATGTTTGACGGCAAAGGCGTGTTTGTATCTGGCGAGGCGTGGGTCTACGGGCAGAGAATCACGGATTTTCATCCGCAAAAACTGGAGCGCATCGGCGTATTTTATCTGGGAAACGATCCTGCTTTTATGGACTGCATGGATTTGGCAGAAAACTTTTTTCTGATGCGGCGCAGTAGCCACAACAAGATTCTGCTCAACAACCGTGCCGTTCATCTGCGCACCGCGCAGGTGCTGCAGGACTTTGCCATGCGCTATGAAGTCACAAGCCAGACAAGCAAGCTGCATCATCTGGACAGACTGCTGCTGAGTATTGTGCGAGCGGTGGATCAGGGTGCGCAGCTGATTGTACTGGACGATATGACTAAGGGGTTGAACGTGCCGCAAATTCACCGTTTGCTGGAATTGCTGAGTCTGGTAAAGGAGCGCGGCATCGCGCTTATGATTGCGGACAACTGGTTCAATTGGTTCGAGCCGCTGTCGGATTGTATCCTTTTGTGCCAAGACGGGCGCATTGAGCGCAAAATCTATGACCAGACCTCGCCGCGCAGCCGGGCGCTTTTGCAGGAATGGATGCAGGACACAAAACCGGAGGCGAAAACCGACACCGCAAAGCCAAAGGCGGAAACCATTACCCTGACACTGGAATATGCGGGCGTTTCACTGCCGCTGCACTTTGAGGCGGGCAGCGCCGTGCTTTTGAGCAGCTACGACGAGCAGGTGCTGCACGGGTGCTGGCAATCGCTGACACAAGAAAAAAGCCGCTGCACACTGCAAATCGGAGGAAAAACGCTGCCACTTCGCGGACTGGCAGATTTGCGTAAGCACCGCATCGCCGTTTGGGATGGCACGGCAGAGCCGCCAGCCTTGCAGGAAAACCTCACTCTGCAGGAAAATATCTTGTTGCCGAGTATGCAGCGCATCAGCCGATGCGGCTTTTTTGAGATGGCTGCCAAAAGGGTTTTTTCGGACAGGGAGTTTTGGCAAGACCGACTGCCCATCAAAACGGAGCCGGATTCGGTAAAAACGGCGCGGGTATTGGCGGATCGGTGGCTGTTCTTTCACCCACGGGTGCTTTTTGTTTACAATGTGTTTTCCTCATCGGACTATACAGTGCGCCGGATTCTGCAGCAGTTTGTGCAGGACCTGTGCGCCAGAGGCACCACGGTGGTTTTGCTGGAAACCGCCGACCACTCTTGTCGGAGTTTTGTAAATGCAGAAATTTCTTTGTAAAATCGGGAGCGCCCTGCAAAGGGAACAGAGCAGCGTGCTGATCTTGGCGGCATGGGGGTTGTATCTGTATGTGCTGCTAGGCGGCAAGCTGCAGGGCAATGCTGTTTATACCCTGCGCCAATGCGTGACCTTCGGTTTTTTTGTACTGGGCGCAGGGCTGGAATACTCCTTGGGGGACATTGACCTTTGCTTTATGGCGCAGGCGTCGCTGTCCACAATCTGGCTGGGGCTTTTGTACCAGCGCGGAATGCCGCTACCGTGGGCGCTGGTGTGTATGGCGCTTTCGCAGATCACTATGGGCGTTCTGCGGGGCGTGCTGGCAGCGGCGCTGCATATCCCTATGATAGTGCTTAGCTTTATTTTGGCAGTGATCCTGTCCAATCTGTACCCGGCAAATGACGTGATTCTTGTGGATGTCTGGGGCAATCGCCCGCATACCTTGGCATTGTGGGGCGTTATGGTGGGCGTGTTTTTGCTGTGTGCCGTCGGGCTGCAATGCTTTTGGAAACGCACCTACTGGGGCAAATACTGCCTTGCCATAGGGGAGGATCGCGGGTACAACCGTAATGATGTAGAAAAGACCGGCATCAACGTAGTGCTTGTGACGGCTGTCACCTACGGGCTGGCGGCAGTGTTTTTTGTTGTGGGTACCTATATGCTTTTGCTCAACGCCGGATACGGCAGCAGCAGCCGCAATGCGGAATATCTTTATCAGGGCATAGCTGCTGCCGGACTTGCCGGGAGTATGTACCAGCGGTACAAAAACGGTGCGTCCGGTTTGGTGGTTGCCACTGCCACTATGGTGGTGCTGCGTCAGGCGTTTATGGCGCTGAAAATCAACAATTGGCTGATTATCGCTGAAGGGTTGGTGATTTTGCTTACAATTTTGAACAAAGATAAGAAAGAACTGATGTAAAAGCAGAAACACCCGAAAACCCTCCCCTTAAATCCGAAGATTTCCCCCTTGTTGGCAGGGCTGATTTCGGCTATTATAATGACACCGAAAGGCGATACAGCCTGAAAAAACAAGAAGGAGAAATAACTATGAAAAAGGCACTTGCACTTATGACCGCATCCGCTATGGCGCTTTCTTTGGCAGCTTGCGGCGGCTCTGCATCCACGGCATCCTCCACGGCAAGCTCCGCATCCTCTGCAGCGGAATCCGTGGTAGAATCTGCTGCTGCGGCAGCGGGTACTTCGGTAACCAAGGACAACATCAAGTTTGGTTTCCTTGCCCCCACGCTGCAGACGGAGTTCTTCATCAACATTGATGACGGCTTGAAGCAGGTCGCTGCTGAGGATGGTTGGGACTACACCTCCGTCAGCTTTGAGAATGACTCCGGCACTGCCGTTACCGACATCGAAAATATGGTGACCTCCGGCTGCAATGTCATTCTGGCCATGGTTTCTGACAATTCCTGCGATGACGCCCTGCGCGCTGCACAGGAAGCCGGCACCATCGTTATCGAGTGCGGCGTCGTCACCGATGTCTATGACATCAGCATCAACTCCAGCCAGTACGACATCGGCACCATGATTTCCGATATGGCGGGCGAGTGGATCGATACCCAGCTGGACGGCAAGGCCAACATCGTGGTTTACACCACCTACCAGAACCAGGATATGCAGAACCGTGGTCAGGGTATTCAGGACCGCATCAAGGAGCTTTGCCCCGATTCCAACATCCTCGAGGTCGTGGATATCGGCAAGGACGTTGTGGGCGCCGGTACCACCTATACCGAAACGATGATCCAGAAATACCCTGAATTGAACTGCATCCTCGCCTACGGTGATGCCGCTGCCACCGAAGCAGTGGAAGCCGTCAAGGCCGCCGGCATGAACAGCGATGACTTCGGCATCTTTGCCTGTGACGGCACCGAGAGTGCTGTGAAGTACATTGCCGACAACGACGTGATGCGCGGCACCCTGATGTTCAACTCGGTAGCCGAGCAGACCCGCGATGTGCTGTACCAGTATCTGGACGGCAAGCTGGAAGAAGGCACGGTGGTTGCCAACTCTATCAGCCCCATTACGGCAGCCAATGTTGCTGACTACGTCAAGTAAGCAAACGAAACAGCAAACAGAAATCAACGGCATCGCTTTTTGGGGCGATGCCGTTCTTAGAAAGGAAAGATTTCCATGTCTGAAAAAACAATCCTCAGCGTCAAGGACATTGTGAAAACCTATCCCGGTGTGGTTGCCATTGACCATGTTTCGTTTGATGTGCGCGAGGGGGAAGTCCATGCGCTGATTGGGGAAAACGGTGCGGGAAAATCCACGTTGATAAAAACCCTATCTGGTGCCATTACACCGGACAGCGGCACCATCACGATCGACGGCAAGAGCTTTTCGTCCCTGACACCTGCCACCGCCAAGGAACAGGGCATCAGCGTTATTTATCAGGAATTTACCTTGATTCCCGGCATCAGTGCCGCCGAGAACGTCTTTCTCGGCGAAAAGACCACCCCCGGCATCTTTGTGGATATCAAGGACCGCGAACGCCGCACCAAGGAGCTGTTTGACCAGATGGGCGTTTCGCTGGATCCGTCGCAGAAGGTGCGCAGCCTGTCCCCGGCTATGCAGCAAATCGTTGAGATTGCCAAGGCCATCAGTAAGAACGTCAAGATCCTTATTATGGATGAGCCGACCGCACCCCTGACCACCAACGAGGTGGCAACGCTGTTCCGCATTATTCGGGATTTGAAAGCCCGCGGCGTTACCATCATCTTTATCTCCCATCGTCTGGAGGAACTGTTTGCCGTCGCTGACCGCGTGACCGTTATGCGTGACGGACAGTATGTGGCGACCAAGAACATAGCCGAAATTGACCGCCCGCAGCTGATCGCCATGATGGCGGGGCGCGAGATGAAGGAAAGCTACCCCACCCGCAAATCGCAGATCGGCGAGGAAATGCTGCGCGTGGAGCATCTGACAGGCAACGGCGATACCGACATTTCCTTTACGCTGCATCGCGGGGAAATTCTGGGCTTTGCCGGTCTGGTCGGCGCCGGGCGTACCGAGCTGATGCGCGTCATCTACGGCGCAGACCCCATGGAGAGTGGCAAAATTTTCGTGGAGGGCAAGCAGGTTCGTATTCGCTCCTGCTCCGATGCCATCAAAAACGGTATCGGCTACATCCCCGAGGATCGCAAGAATCAGGGTGTGTTCCTGCGCAATACCATCAAATGGAACACCGTTATCAACAATATCCAAGGCTACAGCAAGGGCATTTTTGTGGACGAAAAGCAGGAAGATGCCGTTGCGCAGGACTACAAGGAGCGCTTTTCCATCCGCACACCCTCTCTGGAACAAAAGGTCGGCAATCTTTCCGGCGGCAACCAGCAGAAGGTGGTCATTGCCAAGACCTTGGCGGCAAATTCAAACATCATTATTTTTGACGAGCCCACACGCGGTATCGACGTCAGCGCCAAACAGGAAATTTACAAGCTGATGAACGAGCTGGTAGAAGCCGGCAAGGCCATTATTATGGTATCCTCGGATATGCCGGAGCTGCTGGGTATGTCGGACCGCATCGTCGTGATTGCGGAAGGACGTAAAAACGGCGAGGTAGAAAAAGCAGATTTCGACCAAAACTATATTCTGGATCTTGCATCCGGCGGCAAAGTGAAAGGGGCTGTCTGATATGAAAAAGAACTGGGTGGAACTTTATAAAAAATACGGTATTTACATTCTGCTGGTGGTTGTCTTTGCCTTCTTTGCGGTAGCAGCCCCCAACTTCTTGGCGGCTAAAAATGTTATCAACATTCTGCGTCAAGTTTCCATGTTCGGCATTGTGGTTGTCGGCGTTTGCATGGTGATGATCGGCGGCGGTATGGACTTGTCCGTCGGTATGCAGATGGCTGTGGACGGTATGCTGATTGGCTATATGATGGTCAACCTGAACGTACCCATTCCCTTGGCGGTCATTATCACCATTGTTGTGGGTTGCCTGCTGGGTGCGGCAAACGGTATCATTGCCGTTAAAATGCACATTGCACCGATTATTGTCACCTTGGGTACCATGCTGGTGCTGCAGGGTGTTGCGTACCTGATTACCGGCGGTTATCCCATCACCGGTATGCCGGAGGCTTTCAAGGTCATCGGTCAGGGCTATGTGGGCATCATTCCTGTACCCGTCATCATCTTTGTTCTGTTTATCATCTTCGGCGCCATCCTGATGAACAAGACCTATCTGGGGCGCTACATCTACGCCCTTGGCGGCAACAAAGAGGCCGCCCGTCTGGCAGGCATCAACGTTGACAAGCTGACGGTGGCAGTCTACACCTTCTGCGGCTTCTGCGCTTCCATCGCTGCCCTGATTATGGTGGGTCGTACCAATGCCGCACAGCCCGGTGCGGGCAGCAGTTACTCCTTCGACTGCATGACCGCCGCATGCCTTGGCGGTGTTTCCATCGCCGGCGGCGAAGGCAAGATCAGCGGTACGGTCATCGGCGTTATCATCCTTGGTATTCTGGACAATGGTCTGGTTCTGATGAGCGTCAACACCAACTGGCAGAGCGTTATCAAGGGTCTGATCCTGCTGGCTGCCGTTGCCATTGACTGCTATCAGGTCGTCAACAAAAACAAGAAAAAGGCTGCTGCCTAAGCGGTAGAGGAGGGTATCAAAATGGTTTGCAGAAATCTGCCTTATTACGAACTCCGTCCTGGCATCTTTGAGGTGGATGAGTTTGACTGCGTCAGCTGCTTTGTGGTTGTGGGCGAAAAAAGCGCCCTGCTGCTGGATGTAGGCACCGGCATAGGGGATTTGCGTTGGGTTGTGGAAAACCGCATCACAGACAAGCCCTATCAGGTGGTCGCCTCGCACAACCACGGGGACCATGTCGGTGGCGCGGGATTCTTTGACGAGATATGGATTCACCCGGCTGACCAAAATCTGGATTCGCCGCCCATTGCCCCCACAGTGGAGTTCCGCAAAAATTATGCCGAGATTATCCGCAAGCGGGAGGGTAAATACTACGCCTACGACCCGGAAACCGATATCCGCCCTTGGCCGAAAGAACCGGTCTGGAAACCTCTGGCGGACGGGCAGGTGTTTGATTTGGGCGGGCGCAAGGTGACCGCGCTGCACTGCCCCGGACACACGGCAGGGGAGATGGTCTTTTTGGATGACAAGACCCACACCCTCTTGTGCGGTGATGCCTGCAACTGCAATTGGCTGCTCAACACGACTCTGGCGCCGACGGTGCGGGAGTGTGCCGAGATATCGCTGAAGGCGCTGCAAAGGATTTGGGATATGCGCAACGAGTACGACGCGGTGTATAACTTCCACCACGACTTCCGCGGGTTCGGCTCACCCCTGAACCCGGATGTGATGCCGAACCTCATCCACTGTCTGGAAATGATTCTGGACGGCACGGTAGAGTACCGACAAATTCCGGATGCGCTTTCCGACTGCGGCGCTACCAAGACGGTGGCCATGTATAAGGACGTGTTTGTTTCCTGTATTGGGCATGACATTGAAAAGGTGATTTAAGAGATACGTCAGAACCGGGCAACCCACGGGAATAACCGTGAGCTGCCCGGTTCTATTTTTGCTGTCGTTTTCGATTTACTGTCGGTATAGAAGTCGCAACTATTTTTGACAAAGAGTGAATCTACAACATCGGCACTACCGTTTTGAACGGCGGCATCTCGATGGTCATTTTCTTCTTCGTGAATAAAATCATCTTCCCCCAAAGCGGAAAGTAACAGGATATCATCCGCAAAAACGGCGGGTTATTTCAGCCTTTGTGCTGGAGTAACCCGCCGTTTTTTTGCCGTGCCGCTACGCAGCGATGGAAACAGGCGAAGAATAAAATTAGATAAATAAATTTACCTAACAATATTGACATGCGAGATAAACGTGTTATAATGTCCTCATTGACAAATATGTCAATTTATTTAGTTAAATTATGTGAGGTACGCATTATGAGCTTTGAAGAACTGAAAGAAGTATTTGTTGACACCCTGAACTGCGATGCTGACAAGATCACGATGGCCGCCAGCCTGACCGAGGACTTGCAGGCGGACAGTCTGGATGCCGTAGAGCTGAACATGGCGTTTGAGGAAAAGTTTGGGGTTACGATTGCTGATGAGGATCTGGGGACGCTTAAAACCGTAGGCGACATCTTCAACTATCTGGCCGCACGGGCAGCCTAAAGGGTACTGCAGAATGAGTGCCATTGAAAAGCTGTTTCCGGCCAGCCCGCAGGAGCGCAGCTTTCAGCTGAAAGCCCGCCGCGATGCCGGTACGGCCGCGCCAAACTGGGTGCCGCCGCAATTTGTTGCCTGCAAAAAGTGCGGCCGTCGCGCTACCCGTCAGGTCTGGACCAAAAGCCTGTATGTGTGCCCCAACTGTGGGGTGCATCTGCCTATCGGGGCTTATTACCGGCTTAGTACGGTTTTGGACCACGGGACCTTTAAAGAGCTGAACCCGGACATTGCCCCCAATGATGTGCTGCATTTCCCCGATTATCAGGAAAAACTGGCCGCTGCTTCGGTCAAGACTGGTCTGAAAGAAGCCGCCGTTACCGCAACCGGCATGATCGGCGGCGTGCAGGCGGTGGTCGCTGTGCTGGACAGCCGCTTTTTTATGGGCAGCATGAGTACCGCTGTTGGTGAAAAAATCACCCGCGCGATCGAGTATGCTGCCGATAAGCGTCTGCCGCTCATCATTTTTTCCGCCAGCGGCGGTGCGCGGATGCAGGAGGGCATTTTCAGCCTGATGCAGATGGCCAAAACCAGCGCCGCACTGGAACGTTTTAACCGCAGCGGCGGGCTGTACGTCAGCGTACTGACCCACCCCACTACCGGCGGAGTCACGGCCAGCTTTGCCAGCCTGGGCGACATTATACTGGCCGAACCGGGTGCGCTCATCGGCTTTGCCGGGCCACGTGTCATTGAACAGACCATCGGGGAAAAACTGCCTGATGGGTTTCAGCGCAGTGAGTTCCAACTGGAACACGGCTTTGTGGACCAGGTCGTACCGCGCACCGAGTTAAAAGAGGTCTTAACGCGGATCTTGCAACTCCACACGCGGGGGAGGAAACGCAGATGATCAAGGAAGTTTTGCAGCAATTGGAACCGCTGGACGCGCAGATCGACGCGCTGTGCAGCAGCGCCGACGATGCTGAGATGACGGACACGACCACACATGCGGCTGAGCTGGCCGAGCTTTCCGCACAGGAAAACATGCTTTTGCAGCGCTGCACCTCGCTGACGCCGGAGGACCGAGTCTTTCTGGCCCGCCGCCCCGACCGCCCGCACATTACCGAAATAATCGACAACCTGTTTACCGATTTTTTTGAGCAGTGCGGTGATCGGCAATGCAAAGAGGATGCGGCTATTTTATGCGGGATCGCACGGTTCCACGGGATGCCCGTTACCGTTTTGGGGCACCGCAAAGGGACCACGCTGGAAGAAAACCTGCACTGCAACTTTGGCATGCCGGGACCCGAGGGCTACCGCAAGGCCCTGCGCGTGATGAAGCAGGCAGAGAAATTTCATCGTCCCATCATCACTTTCGTTGACACCCCTGGCGCTTACCCCGGCAAAGATGCCGAGGAGCGCGGCCAGGGAGAAGCCATTGCCCGCAACCTGATGGAGATGAGTGGCCTGACTGTCCCGGTGCTGGCCATTGTCACCGGCGAGGGATCCAGCGGCGGCGCGCTGGGCCTGGGCGTTGCCAACCACATTCTGATGCTGGAAAACGCCGTGTATTCGGTGCTCAGCCCCGAGGGGTTTGCCAGCATTTTGTGGAAAGATGCTTCCCGCAGCGGCGAGGCCTGCACCATGATGAAGCTGACGGCACAGGACCTGTACGCAGACGGCATTGTGGAAGAGGTCATCCCCGAACCGCTGGGCGGCGCACAGCGCGGGCGGCAGCTGCTTTTCAGCCGGTTGGACACCGCCATTGCGGTGCACCTTACTGCCTTATGCAAGATGAGCGGCAAAGCTCTGGCAGACCAGCGATACAAAAAATACCGTCGCATCGGAGAAATGAGGGGCGCATGAAAGGTTTACGGCTGTTGGCCACTGGCGGGGCATTGCCCGGCCGCGTGGTGACGAACGAGGACTTGCGCCGACAAGTGGACACCAGTGACGAATGGATCACGACCCGCACCGGCATCCGCCAGCGCTATTACTGCACCGAAAACGAAGATGCCGCCACGCTGGCCATCACCGCCGCCCGTCAGGCCATGGCCCGCAGCGGCCTGACGGCAAACGACATTGCCTGCTGCATTGTGGCAACACTCTCGGCTCCAACGGCTACCCCCAGCATCGCATGCCGTGTGCAGGCGGCGCTGGACTTGCCGGAGGACCGACCCGCTTTTGATGTAAATGCGGCCTGTTCCGGTTTTATTTATGCTGCCGCCACGGCCCACGGGCTGCTGACCACCCTGGGCGGGCAATATGCGCTGGTCATTGGCTGCGAGGCACTCTCCCGCATGATGGATCCGACCGACCGCACGACCTGTGTATTGTTTGGCGATGGAGCAGGCGCGGCTGTTTTTGAGCTGGCCGAAAATGTACCGTTCGCCATCACTTTGGGCGCACGGGGCAGTGAAGCCATCCGCGCAGGCGGCCCTGCGGCCTGCGATACCGCGCCTATCACGATGGACGGTAAGGCAGTTTTCCGCTTTGCGGTGGAAACTATGCCGCGCTGCCTGCAAACCGTGCTGGACCGCAGCCAAAAGACATTGTCTGACCTGGATTGGGTGGTCTGCCACCAGGCCAACAGCCGCATCATTGACCATTGTGTCAAACATTTACACGCAGAACCGTCGAAATTTTACAAAAATATGGACCGTCACGGCAACACCAGTGCCGCCAGCATTCCGATTGCCCTGCATGAAATGGCGGAAAGTGATTTGCTGCGCCCCGGCCAGACGCTGGCCTGCATCGGCTTTGGCGGCGGGCTGACCTGGGGCGGGATGCTGCTGACGTATGAGGGTAGAAAATGAAGCTGCTCAACGAAATTTTAGGTACAAAATATCCCATTATCCAGGGCGGTATGGCTAATATCGCTACAGGCGAGTTTGCCGCTGCCTGTTCCAACGCCGGGGCACTGGGGCTGATCGGCTCCGGCGGCATGGATGCCGCCGCCCTGCGGGAAAACATCCGCCGCTGCCGCGCGCTGACCGACAAGCCCTTTGGCGTGAACATCATGCTGATGCACCCGCAGGCGGATGAATTTGCCAAAATCGTGGTGGAAGAGGGCGTAAAGATCGTCACCACCGGGGCGGGAAATCCGGGAAAGTACATGGCCGCGTGGAAAGCAGCCAGCATCACGGTCATCCCCGTGGTGGCAGCGGCAATTTTGGCCAAACATCTGGAACCACTTGGCATTGACGCCGTTATTGCCGAGGGCACCGAGAGCGGCGGCCACGTGGGCGAGATGACCACGATGGCCCTGGTTCCGCAGGTCGTGGATGCTGTTCATGTGCCGGTGATCGCAGCAGGCGGCATTGCGGATGGGCGCGGGCTGGCTGCAGCACTGGCGCTGGGGGCCTGCGGTGTGCAGGTTGGCACCTGTCTGTTGGCGAGCATCGAGTGCCCAATCCATGAAAACTACAAAGAAGCCCTGCTGAAAGCCCGCGACAGTGATACCATCGTGACCGGCCGTATCAGCGGCACCCCCGTGCGCGTGCTGAAAAACCGCATGAGCCGTGAGTATGTCCGCCAGGAAAAGGCCGGAACTGACAAAATGGAGCTGGAGCGCTTTACTTTAGGCAGTCTGCGCAAGGCTGTATTTGATGGCGATACCGAGAATGGCAGCCTGATGGCAGGGCAGGCAGCAGGGCTGCTGCACGAAGTCCGCCCGGTGGAAGAAATTTTTGCCGCCATGGTAAGCGATGCCAAAAACTGCATCGACGGGCTGCACAAGGAGATCACCTTATGAAACTAGCATTTTTATACGCCGGGCAGGGCAGCCAGCACGCCGGTATGGGCCAGGACCTTTACGAGGCTTTCCCGGCGTTCCGCGCCGCTTTTGACGAAGCTGCGGCGGCAGTGGATTTTGATTTGAAAGAAGTCTGCTTTACGGACACAACAGGCGTACTGAACGAGACCCAATACACCCAGCCCTGCATGACGGCGTTTGCCGCCGGCCTTACTGCCGTACTGCGGGAGGCAGGTGTTACACCGGATTATGCGGCGGGGCTGTCTTTGGGAGAGTATTCTGCCCTGGCCTGTGCGGGGGTGTTTGATGTGCGGACGGCGGTTGCCTTAACGGCTTTTCGCGGTAAGGCGATGGCCGCGGCTGCGTCCGGGCACACTTGCGGAATGACAGCCGTTTTGGGGCTGGACGAAGCTCCCTTGCAGGCATGCTGCGATACAGCTGCCGACGAGGGCATTGTGCAGATCTGCAACTACAACTGCCCAGGCCAGCTGGTCATTGGCGGTGACAAAGCCGCGGTGGACAAAGCTGCCGCGCTGGCGCTTGCTGCCGGGGCACGGCGCTGCCTGCCGCTGAACGTCAGTGGCCCGTTCCATACCTCGTTGATGCACCCGGCCGGGGACGCGCTGCGGGAGAAATTTAGCGCCACCCGCTTTGCGTCGATGCAGCTCCCTGTGCTGTTCAACTGCCTGGGGCATGAGATGGCGGAAACCGACACCATTGCCGCGCTGCTGGAAAAACAGGTGCAGTCCGGCGTGCGTTGGGAAGCGACCATCCGCCGCCTGGCAGAATTGGGCGTGGACACCGCCATTGAGATCGGCCCTGGCAGGGTGCTGACCGGTTTTGTTAAAAAGACCGTAGGAAGTGCCATCTCGTGCTACCCGATGGAAACTGCCACGCAGCTGCAACAGTTGCTGCGCACCATGAAAGGAGCCTGACCATGCCGCAAACCGAAACCCTGCGCCGTGCCGCCCTGGTTACAGGCGGGGCCAAAGGCATCGGCCGGGCCATCTGCCTGGCGCTGGCCGAAAACGGCGTGAACATCGCCGTCAACTACGCCGGCAGTGCCGCCGCTGCCGAGGAAACTGCCGCAAACTGCCGAGCCCTTGGTGTGCAGGCCATCACGCTGCAGGCGGATGTACGCACCCCCGAAGCCTGCCAGAAACTGGTGGAAGATACCGTTGCTGCTTTTGGACGGATCGATGTGCTTGTCAACAACGCGGGCATTACCGCCGACAAATTGCTGCTGCGCATGACCGAAGCTGATTTTGACAACGTGCTTGCCGCCAACCTGAAAGGGGCATTTTTCTGCACTAAGGCGGCCACCCGCTTTATGATGCACCAGCGGTATGGGCGCATTGTAAGCGTCAGCAGTGTGGTCGGACTGCACGGCAACGCGGGCCAGGCTAACTACGCAGCCAGCAAGGCGGGGCTGATTGGCCTGACGAAAAGTGTTGCCAAAGAGTATGCCGCCCGCAATATCACCGCCAATGCGGTAGCACCCGGCTTTATAGCAACGGATATGACCGCCGCCATGCCGGAAGCTGCCCGCGCGGCTGCCACGGCAGCCATCCCGGCAGGTAAAATCGGCCATGCCGAGGATGTTGCGGCAGCGGTGGCTTTTCTGGCGGGGGAGCAAGCCGGTTACATTACCGGCCAGGTTCTCTGCGTTGACGGTGGAATGGGAATGTGAGGTGTGCTATGAAAACAGAAAAGAAACGCCGAGTCGTTATCACCGGCCTTGGCACAGTAAACCCTACCGGCAATACGGTGGCAGAAAGCTGGGCCGCTATTAAGGATGGCCGCTGTGCCGTTGAGCCAATTACCGCTTTTGACACGGCCGATTTTAAAGTAAAACTGGCCGCAGAAGTCAAGAACTTTGATCCTGCCGAACGCATTAACAAGCGTGAAGCCCGCAAAATGGCGCGCTTTACCCAGTTCGCCGTAGCCGCCGCCGAGGAAGCGATTGGTGACAGCGGCCTTGCGCTGGAAGAAATTGACCGCACACGATTCGGGGTCATTCTTTCCAGCGGCATCGGCGGCCTGCCCACGATCGAGGAAGAACATACCCGCGGCCAGCAGCGCGGTTTTGAAAAAGTCAGCCCCTATTTTGTCCCCATGTCCATCGGCAATATGGCGGCGGGACAGATTGCCATCCGTTTTGGCTTGCAGGGCATGTGCAGCTGCCCCACCACCGCCTGCGCAGGCGGCACGAATGCAATCGGCGATGCGTTCCATCGTATCCGCGATGGGTATGAGGACCGCATGCTCTGCGGCGGCAGCGAAAGCTGCATCAGCCCGCTGGGGGTGGGCGGCTTTGCCAGCATGAAAGCCCTTTGCACGTCGGATGACCCGGCCCGGGCCTCGATTCCTTTTGATGCCCGCCGCAGCGGTTTTGTGATGGGCGAGGGCAGCGGTGTACTGCTGCTGGAAGAGTTGGAAGCTGCCCGGGCACGCGGTGCTAAAATTTATGCCGAGGTCGTTGGCTATAGCGCCAACTGTGATGCCTATCACTTTACCGCCCCGGCACCAGGCGGCACAGGTGGTGCGGCCTGCATGCGGCTGGCGCTGGCCGATGGCGGGGTGACGCCTGAACAGATCGGCTACATCAACGCCCACGGAACATCCACTCACCTGAACGACAGCTGTGAGACGGCCGCCATCAAAACGGTGTTCGGCGGCCACGCGTACAAACTGGCCGTGTCTTCTACCAAGTCGATGACCGGCCATCTGCTGGGCGGTGCCGGCGGAGTAGAGGGCGTATTTACCGCGCTGGCCCTGCACGACGCCTTTTTGCCCGCTACCATCAATTTACAAGAGCCTGACCCCGAGCTGGATCTTGATTATATCCCCAACCAGGGCCGCGCAGCGCAGGTGGAGTACGCTATGAGCGACAGCCTGGGCTTTGGCGGTCACAACGCCTGTGTGGTGTTCAAACGCTGGGAGGGATGAGGATGAACTATACACCCAATGAACCGCCCCGGACCCTGACGGCGGCTGAGATCGAAAAAATTCTGCCGCACCGTTACCCGTTTGCTTTGGTGGATAAGATCCTGGACTACACCCCCGGCCAATGGGCGCGGGGCGTCAAATGCGTGACCCGCACAGAACCGTTTTTTCAGGGGCATTTTCCCGGCCACCCGGTCATGCCCGGCGTGCTGATTCTAGAGGCGCTTGCCCAAACCGGCGCGGTGGCCGCATTAAGCCTGCCGGAAAACCGTGGAAAGCTCGCCTTGTTCGGCGGTGTGAAAAACGCCCGCTTCCGCCGTCAGGTCGTGCCCGGCGATGTACTGACTTTGGAATGTGAACTGGTAGAACAGCATGGTCCGGTAGGCATCGGTAAGGCTACCGCCTGGGTGGACGGCGTGCGCGCGGCCAACGCCGAACTAACGTTTGTTCTCGCGGATGCCTGAGGGCTGGTTTTGCATGGCGGATTGTGCTATAATAAAGCCATTAACCTACAGGGGGATTCTCGCCATGCTGGACCAGACATTCGGACAGGTATATACCAAATTCAAGCTGCATTTCTATAAGCAGATCTTCAGCCGATTCGAGGACCGCGAAGCTACGCTGACGACTGTAGAATCTTTCTGCATGGAAGTTATCATGGCATTGGGCGAACCTACGATCGCGCAGTTCAGCCACATGATGAACCTTTCCACCCCCAACGCTGCCTATAAAATCAACTCGCTGGTTAAAAAAGGCTATGTCGAGCGCATCCGGTCTACTACCGACAAACGCGAATACCGCCTGCGCCCAACCCAAAAGTACATTGATTACTACAACATCAGCTATTCCTACCTGCACCTGGTCATGGAGCGCGCTAAACAGCGCTTCAGCCCCGATGACCTGGCTAAACTGGAAGAAATGCTGCAAGTCGTCTCCGACGAGCTGATGCCGGAGATCCATCTGCCCAAATAAAACTTTGAACCGCACGATCTCTCTACGATCCAACAATAACATAAACCCGCCCCGTTTGGCTTTGGTAGGCCAGGACAGGGGCGGGTTTATATTATTTATGTATGCTATTACTTTTTCTGCTCAATCGTATCGCCGGTCTCCGATGGCGCAGGGGCATCACCAAACACAACCCTCATATCCGGCGGTGGCGGTACCTGGTCGGCCATGACCTGCAATACTTTCGAGGATGATTTGTGCATCTCGTCCAGAAAGTGGTTCAGCTGCTCCGGGTCGCCGTTGCGGTTTTCCTGGATGAGCTGGGCCAGCGAATACATGCAGGCGGCCGGATTGCGCAGGTCGTGGACCATGTCGTGCCACAGTGCCTCCTGCTTGCGAACCTCATGCTCCACATTTTGGCGGAGTGCGTCCATCTTTTGCTGCAAGGCGCGCAGGCGCATGGTCTGCAGCTCGGCGGCAGCGAGAGACGCGACACAGAGAACAACCAACACGACAATTAACATAGATACTCCTCCAAACAATAAAATTTTTATACTATCCCGATGAAGGGGGGAAGCAACAAATTGTAAGATGTCGGAAAATCTGTGAAAAAGGCTCTTACAGCAAACAGGGTTACACAGCAAAATAAAATGTGTGCAAGAAACACTGTTATTTGAAATTTAATATACAATATGCGCCGCAAAAGGGCAAGCGCTTTTTGTCGAGTTTTAAAAATTCATAAGCTACTTGATAGAAATATCGCTGTTTTGCTACAAGAGTGATACAAAAAAGAGCCGCAGCCCCATTAAAAATCAACAAAACAGAACTGTTGCCCTGCTTTTACACAGCATGCAGCCGTGCTATAATAGAAAATACACTTTAAAAAGGCAAAGCGCTCTGTGATTCGGCGCGCTTTGCGCAAAAAGATGCTGATGCGGCAAAAGCTGAATGTGTGGCGTAGGAAAGTCATTTTACTAGAGGATGGGGAAAATCCTTGGATTTTTCTGTTTCATGGGCGCTTTCTATCAAAGGTAACTTACGGTCTCAGTGAGCGCTTTGCGGGAACTGTGGTTCGGCAGGGGCTTGCCATCCTCAGCGGCATGACCCAAGTCCAGCAACATCAGTACTTCCTCATTCTCCGGCAGGCCCAGCGCTTTGGCGGCAGCTTCGGGGTCGAAGAAGTTGATCCAGCAGCTATCTACCGCGGCATTGGTGGCGGCCAGCATCAGGTGGGTAGCCACGATGGCGGCATCCTCAGCGCCGGAACTGTGCTTGCCGCCAGGGTAGGTGAACACGCTGTCCTTGTTAAAGGCCACTACCAGCACCGTGGATGCGCCATAGCGGCAGGGAGTGAGCTTGTCAATTTTGGCCAGCCCCTTGGCGGACTGGACAACATAAATATGCTGCTCCTGCAGGTTCTTGGCGGTGGGGGCCAGGCGGCCAGCCTCCAGAATGCTGCTCAGTTGCTCTGCTGTGACAGGCTTGCCATCGTACTTCTTGCAGGAATAGCGGTCTTTGATCACCTGTGCAAAATCCATGGTAGAATTCCCCCTTACATTTTTGCGGACATTCCATACCATAAGTATATACTTTTTGCCGCAAAATTTCCAGCCCTCTATGGGCTATGCCCGCTGTGTATGCAGAAACCTGTTCTCCACTCCGGTTTTATAAAAGATCAAACAGCGAAAGCTGATTCTCCACCCAGCTTTCCTGCTGCGCCTGGTGGATGACATCGCCCGGCAGGCTGTGCCCTATTAAAAAAGGGGACTGTGGGTCGTGCTGCCGCATATTCTGTGTCACCAGCTCCTTGCTGTAGTTGGCGTAGCAGTAGCGGCACAGGTGGCCACAGGTGTTGTATGCGCCGATGTCGGCGGTCATAAAGCAGGCGCACTCTTTGCGGGAGTTTTTACCCGGCGGCAGGTGCAGGCGACGATGCAGCGCGGTTTCAAAAATCTGCTGGGTCATGCAGCCGCTGCAATCCGCGCCATAAGGGGCCAGTTCGTCTCCCTCGGCACAGGGACGTATCGTAAGGCCGTACTGCCGCCCGATCTCCACAAAAGCCTTGCCCAGCGTGAGCCGGTCGGCACGGGAGACACCCTGCACCTGCGGAAAATTGCGCCGCACTTTCTCGTACAGATCAATAAAGCTGATAACGCAGGTGTGGGTGTGCCCGGCCAGCACCGCTGCCATACGGGTGAACTCCTGAATGTGGCGTTCAACCGTATAGGTGTCGGAAAGAAAAATCGGGTCATACCGCCAGCCGATGCTGTCCGGGCCGACAATCTCGGATAAGGCAACAAAATCACACAGTACGGTCTCTTTCGGCGGCACATGCGGCTCAATCTCAGGCCCATAGGGTGTGATGGTGACGAACCAGTACTGCCCATAGGAACGCAGCAGATCCATCTTCTGCAGCATCGGTGCGGGATTTTTGGTGCAGAAGCCGATCAAATCCACCATGTCCGGGTTCAGCTCGTACCGCGTCACAGCCTGGGGGTTATAGGGGTTGCGTACCAGCACATACCCGGCCCGCAGCCGGTTGGCAAACCACTCACTGTAAAATGCCGGGATATCCGTGCGAAACCCTGTCTGCAAAATCATCCCAATACCCCCCCTGTGGTTCTCCGAACCCCAGTATACACCCCCGCAGGCGCAAAAGGCAAATTTAAAAGAATAACGATTTGGACATACAAGAAACGGAAAACGCAGAAATCCGCTGTGATATACTTTTAAAAACCAAATTATGCCCCTATACATTTTTTACGAGAAAAAACAAAGACCGCCGCAGCCTGCTGGGGGAGCAGGACGCGGCGGCCTTTGCGATATAGAACGTATGGAGAGAATGGCGAAAATTACTTCTCGGCCTCACCGCTGAGGATGAAGTCAAAGATGCGGACCTTGTCCTCGTCTTTCTCAACGCGCAGGCGTAGGCTGCGGATGTAACCATCGGAGAAAGCACCGGCCACAGTCATGTACTGGGCCAGGCGGGACTTCAGGTTGATGCAGTCGCCCTCGTCAGAGATCAGTTCCACGTTGCCGGTGCACTGATTGATGACGGCGAACAGCCCGTCGATGTTGGAGATGTTTTCCAGAGTCATAGCGTATAAACCTCCTGAATCAGCAATCAAAAGTTCGAGGGCACACCCAGGTAGTTGCACAGTTCTTCAATGCAGGCCTGTTTGTCCGCACCGGTGACGGTCTGGTTGAACAGGAACTTGAAGATCACATCCATCTGGGCCACCAGCATCCGCATGCCGGGCACGGTGTTCAGGCCAGCGGTGCGGGCAGCGGTGATGGTCTCGGACAGGGGCGGGTTGATAACGCAGTCAAAGACGGTGGCCGTCTTGGGCATGCGGTCAATAAAGCCCAGGTAATCGTGCTTTTTGTCAAAGCCCTTCATGCCCAGCGGGGTCAGGTTGGCGAACAGTTCGCAGCTTTCAGCAGCCATGTCCAGTGCAGCTGCATCGGTGCCAATGACCTCTGCCGTGGCAGCGGTGTGCTCGTTGACCAGGCGGGCAATCTTCTCCGCCTTTTCGGGAGTGCGGTTAGCAATATACAGCTTCTTCACGCCGCTCTGGGCCAGTTCAAAAGCAGTCACGCCGCTGATACCGCCTGCACCGTAGAGCAGGGCGTTGATGCCGTTCAGCTTGGCACCGCCCTCCTCCATGGCCTTGACAGCGCCCTTGCCGTCCATGCCGGAACCGTGGCTGCCGTTTTCATCCAGACGGATGGCGTTGACCGAGTGGAACAGCTTGGAAGTCTCGTCCACATCGTCCAGCAGATCCACGAAGTCGCTCTTATGGGGCATTGTGGGGCAGAGGTAGTGAATACCCATCAGGCGGCAGGCATCCAACAGCTTGGGCAGCTCACCCTTCTTGATCTCGCAGGGCAGCATGATGGCATTCATATGCAACCGCTCAAACAGCTTATTGTAGCAGCGGGGCGCATTGGTCTTGCCAATGGGGTCGCCCACGTTCAACACTAGTTCGGTGTCCAGGTTCAGTTTGATATTTTCCAGTTTCATAGCGGGTCACTCCTTTTTGCCGCCCAGGTAAACGCTGGTCAGCACGTCGCCCTTCAGGAAGTCGTCGCCGGTACCGGCCACGACGATCTTGCCGGTGTTCATCAGGTAAGCGCGGTCACTGATCTTCAAGGCCTGCTTGGCGTTCTGCTCGACCAGCAGGACGGTAATGCCCATCTCGTTGACTTTCTTGATGACCTGGAATACCTCGGCGATGACCAGCGGGGCCAGGCCCATGGAGGGTTCATCCAGCATCAGCAGTTCGGGGTCGGACATGATGGCACGGCCCACGGCCAGCATCTGCTGCTCGCCGCCGGAGAGGGTGCCGCCCAGCTGGTTGCGACGCTCGTACAGACGGGGAAACACCTTGTAGACCATGTCCAGCAGTTCCTTATCCCGCTCCGGGGGACGTTTGCGGAAGAAGGTGCCAATCTCCAGGTTTTTCTCGACAGACAGTTCAATAAAGATCTTGCGGCCCTCGGGCACCAGAGAAATGCCCATGGGTACGATCTCGTGGCTCTTTTTGCCAACCAGTTCCTGGCCTTTGTACAGGATGCTGCCCTCATCGATATGGACCATGCCCAGGATGGATTTCATCAGGGTGGACTTGCCGGCGCCGTTGGCACCCAGCAGCGAGACGATCTCGCCTTTATTGATTTCAATATCGATGCTTTTCAGGGCTTTGATGTTGCCGTAGGAAGAAGACAGGTTGGTGATCTTCATGATATTCTCAGCCATTATTCATCATCGCTCCTTCCCAGATAGGCTTCAATAACATCGTTGTTGTTCTGGATCTCTTCGGCGGTGCCGCAGGCAATGGGGCGGCCGAAGTTGATGACCGTAATGTTTTCAGAGATGCCCATGACCAATTCCATATCATGCTCGACCAGCAGGACGGCCAGATGATAGGTGTCACGGATCTTACGGATGGTGTTGACCAGTTCTTTCTTCTCCTGCGAGTTCATGCCGGCGGCAGGCTCGTCCAGAAGCAGCAGCTTGGGCGAGGTAGCCAGCGCGCGGCCGATCTCCAGCAGGCGCTGGTGACCGTAGGGAATGTTGCGGGCTTCCAGGTTCTTGACATCCTCCAGCCCTAAGAACCGCAGGATCTCCAGTGCCTTTTCGCGGCACTCGGCTTCTTCCTGCATGCATTTGCGGTAGTTGAAGATGACGTTGAACATGCCGGTCTTGGTCTTGCAGTGGAAGCCGGTCATAACGTTTTCCAGCACAGTGGCGGATTTGAACAGGCGGATGTTCTGGAAAGTACGGGCAATTCCCTTTTCCACGATTTGGTGCGGTTTTTTACCGCAGATGCTTTCGCCGTTAAAGATCACATCGCCGCTGGTGACCTGATATGCACCGGTGATCATGTTGAACACAGTGGTTTTACCGGCACCGTTGGGGCCGATCAGGGCGCAGATCTGGTTTTCCTCCACTTTCAGGTTCACGCCGTCAACAGCCGTCAGGCCGCCGAACTTTTTGGTTACGTCTTTCAGTTCCAGGATCGCCATTCTGCTCACCCCTCTTTCTGTTCAGCCGCTTGAGGCTGTTTTTTACTATGGCTGACGATAAAACGCTTGATGTAGGGATACAGGCCGCCGGGGAAGCGCAGAATGACGATCAGCAAAATCACACCGTAGACGACCAGACGCCAGTCACCCAGGAAGCGCAGCGCTTCGGGCAGGACCTGCATGATGATACCACCGAGGACGGGGCCGATAACGGTGCCGAAGCCGCCGACGATGGCAGTCCACAGGATAACGCTGGAAGTGTTGGATACGAAGGTATCGGGGCTGACGTACTTGATCATCATGGCGTACAGGCAGCCGGCGACGCCGCAATAGACAGCGCTAAGAACGAACGCCTTGATTTTGTAAGCGGTGACGTCGATGCCGGTCAGCTCGGCCGCTTCGTTATCTTCGCGGATGGCGATAAAAGCGCGGCCGGTGCGGGTGCGGATGATGATGCTCTCATAGGCCAGACCCAGCAGCACAAACAAGAGGATGAGGAAGTAGTATTTCTTCAGTGTGTCAAAGGAAAAGCCGAAGATGACGGGGCTCTGGATACCCAGCACACCGGCGGTGCCGTTGGTGACGGGGGTCCAGTTGATCATTACAATGCGGACCACTTCGCCGAAGCCCATGGTCAGCAGGGCCAGGTAGGAACCTTTGACTTTCAGAGCGGGGATGGCCAGCACCACGCCGAAGAACGCGGTAACGACCACAGAACCCAGCAGGCAGGGGATAAACTGCAGCCCGGCGCGGGTGTTCATCAACGCGGCGGTGTAAGCGCCGATGCCGAAGAATGCGGCCTGGCCCAGGGACAGCTGGCCGGTGTAGCCAGTCAGCACGTTGATGCCAATGCCCAGGATGATATAGATACCGATCATGTTAATGATCTGCATGATGTACATGTTTGGGGTGACGATCGGCAGCAGGATCAAAATCGCTGCGATCACCAGAATTTTCAGGAGAGCAGCGCTTTTCTTGGTCCTCGTCATGATAAAGCCCTCCTTACAGTTTGTTTTCGATCTTCTTGTTCAGCAGGCCGGTGGGCTTGACAAACAGGACGATGAACAGGATGATGAACGAGAATGCATCACGGTAGGCAGTGGAGATGTAGGCCGAGCCAACGGCTTCGACGATGCCCAGGATGATGCCGCCCAGCAAGGCACCCCACAGGTTGCCGATACCGCCCAGGATAGCAGCGGCGAAGGCTTTCATACCAATGGTGGCGCTCATGTCAACACGGGCGTAGGTCAGCGGGGCAATCATGACACCGGCAATGCAGGCCAGTGCCGCGCTGATACCAAAAGTGAGGAAGCGCATGTAGGTGACGTTGACACCCATCATGGCAGCGCCCTCAGGGTCAGAGTTGGCAAGCTGCATGCACTTGCCGATCTTGACTTTGGTAAAGAAGAAATGCAGGCCGGTGATGATGGCCAGCGAGATGATGATAATGCCGATAGACTGCGGGGTAATGCGGAACTCGCCAATTTCGATCAGTTCCGAGGGAAACATGCTGGGGAACAGCTGCGGGTTGGTGCCCCAGATGACCATGGACGCATTGCGCAGCACGTAGGAAACGCCGACCGTTGCGATCAGCAGGTTGACGAACGAAGAAAATTTGACCTTGCGCAGGATCACGCGCTCCAGCAAGAAGCCGAGACCTGCGGCGCAGATGATGCCCAGAGGCACCGATACATAAAAGGGGAGACCGAGTTTGGTAATAAAAGTAAGGGTGATAAACGTGCCGACCATCATAATGTCGCCGTGGGCGAAGTTCAGCATGCCGAGGGATTTGTACACCATCGTGACACCGACTGCCATCAGCGCATACAGGCTGCCGTTTGTCAGACCATTCAATATCTGTTGAAACAGCATCTTGTGCTACCTCCGTTTTTAATAAGAAAAAGAGAAGCGCTGGTTTGGGCGGCTGGCGCCCGCCAGCGCTTCTCTTATAAAATCTGCTCTGTCAGGGGATCAGATCAATAATTCTTCACGATGACGTGCTTGCCGTCCTCGATGGCGATGACCAGCAAGTCTTTGTCCATGCGGCCGTTCTCATCGAAGGTGGTCAGGCCGGTGGCGCCCTGCCACTGGGTGCTGGCAATGTAGCTGTTCAGGGTCTCGCCGTCGGTGTAGTCCTTGCCGTCAGCAATGCAGCGCTCGACAGCATCCTTGATGATGTATACAGCATCGTAAGACTGCGGGGCGTTCTGGTCGTAGCCGCCGCCGTACAGCTCGTTGTACTTCTTGTCGAATTCCTGGACCTTTTCATCGGGGTTGGCAGCATCAAATGCGGTGGAGATCATCACGCCGTTGACAGCGTCACCGCCCAGGTTGGTCAGCTCGGGAGAGTTGTAGCCCTGGCCGATGCAGGGCAGATCGATGCCGTACTGCTGCATCTGGCGGCGGATCATGGCGACCTCGGTGTGATAGCCCCAGAAGATAACAAAGTCAGGATTGGCCTGCTTGATCTTGCCCAGGGGCACGGAGAAGTCGGTGTCGCCGGAGTTGTAGACTTCGCTGTCTACCATTTCCAGGCCGAAGTCATCGCAGACGGTGCTGGCAATCTTGAAACCACCGGTGCCGAAGTCGGAGGACTCGTACAGGATGGCGAAAGTCTTGGCGTTGTTTTCATCGACCATGTAGCCCATGACGTTGCGCATATGCAGCTCATCGGTGGCGGTCAGCTGGTAGATGTAGTCGTTGCCGCTCTGGGTGACAGCAACGTTGGAGGAAGCAGGGGTGATCTGGGGAATCTTGGCGGCCTTGGTGATCTCCATGTTGGCCAGGGTGCAGGAAGAAGCCTGGGCGCCGATAACGGCGTTGACCTTGTCCTGCTCCACCAGCTTCTGCATGGCGGTCACGGAGGTGGCAGGCACACCTTCATCATCGACGGCAACGAGGTTGATGGGGATGGTGCCATTGATGCCGCCAGCGGCGTTGATCTCGTCAACGGCCATCTTGGTAGCGTTCTGCATGATCTGGCCGGACACGGCAGAGGAGCCGGACAGCGGGCAGATCAGGCCCAGGTTGAAAGCGCCTTCGACGCTGGAAGATTCAACAGTACTGGCAGCAGTGGAACCGGCAGTAGAAGCAGTGGAGGAAGCCGTGCTGCCGCAGGCAGTTGCGGTAAGGCACATGGCCGCGGCCATGATCCAAGCCATTGTCTTTTTCATAGTTAGTCTATCCTTTCATTGTAGAGAAAAGAGGGGGCATGCTTGCATGCACGCCCCCTCCGAATGATAAGGGTTTGCTCGTGGGTTGTTACCGCAAGCTGTTATTTTGCGATCTCGGCAGTGATCTTCAGGAACTCGTCGATGTCCTCGTAGGTGTGGCAGTGCAGCGGGGAGATACGAACGATGCCGTGCTGGTTGATGGAGTTGACCTGACGTGCAGAGTAGAGGCTGGCGTCGGTACGCTCGTGGACGACCACACCGGCTTTCTCATAAGCGCGGGATGCCTGCTCGCAGGTGAGCTTGTCAAAGACAATGGGAACGATCAGATCGCGCTGGGTCAGGTCGGGCATTTCAACAGCGACGTTGACGCCCTCGAGGTCCAGCAGGCCCTTGACCTCATCAGAGCCGTGCAGCAGGCGGTACAGCAGGGCACGCTCGTGCAGCATGATGCGGTTCATGCCCTCAACATAGAGGGTGCGGCGGTCCTGGGAGTCGGTGAAGTGCTCGCCGATCCAGCAGACGTAGTTGAAGATGGCGCTCAGCATGGCGTACATACCGGGGGCGCAGCCGCCCATTTCCCAGTTGCTCTGCTTCTCGCGGATGAGCTTGCGGTGGGGCAGGTTCATAACGCGGTCACTCAGCCAGCCAACGCCCAAGCCGCGGGCACCGCCGAACTTGTAGGGAGCGAAGTTGACGCAATCCAGGCCCCAGGCTTTCATATCGGTCAGACCGTGGGGAGTGTGCTGGACGGAATCGCAGATGATGAACAGATCAGGCTTGATCTTACGGGCTTCACGGGCGATGGTCTCGATATCCAGGACGGCGCCGGTGATGTTGGAGGTCATGATGACGCTCAACAGGCAGGTGTCCTTGTCGACCAGCTTGACGACATCCATCGGGTCGATGGTGCCGGTGCGAGGGTTGGTCTTGGCAACACGCAGTTCCTTACCGTACTTCTCAGCGGGGACGGCGCAGCCATCGAAAGCGGAGGGATGCTCCAACTCGGTGGTGACGACGTTGGTGCCGGGTACGTTGGCGATGATGGCCTCGGAAACATCAAAGACGATGATGGAAGCGGTCATCGAGGTGGCGATGCAGCCGCCCTCGGCGTTGAACATCGTGGAGATATCCTTGCAGGCCTGGGTGCGCAGGCTGTCCAGATAATCAGAAGCGGCACCGCCGTGACCGCCGCAGTTGGGCAGGTCGTCCACATTGCGGAAGGCTTCGCTGGCGTCCTTCAGGCGGAAGGAACCGCCGGAGTTGTCAAAGAACAGGCGCTTGCTCTTGGTGAAGGGGTCAACGTCCACGTGGTAGTATTTATCGCGGATCTGGGCGGTCAGGTCGGCCGGCATCAGCTGGCCGTTCTTGATGATATCGTTCATTTCGCTCATGATTTTTGCCTCATTTCATTTTGTTGGACGGATCAGTCAAAAACGACTTCGCCGTGGTCGAAGATCACCTTGCCATCCAGCTCGATGGTGGGATCCTTGAACATCATATCAATGTGCAGGATGAAATCCTGATTGTCGGTCTCGTTGTTGCCCAGGGCGCAGTGTACGTAGCCGCTGCAACCTTCATCTTCCAGCATACGGCCGCACAGGGAAGCATCCGGGTTCAGGCCGATGCCGATCTCGCCGATGCGGTACATGCGGGGGTCGCCGACCTTGGCCAGCTCCTCAGCAAAGCGCTTGGCTTCTTCGCCGCCCTCGATCTTGGTGACGAAGCTGTTCTCGACGTAGATGGTGATGGGCTCTTTCAGAACACCCATAGCCGGGTGGGTGATACTGCCGTCAACGACGATCTTGCCGTGGGCGGTGCCGGGCATTGCGCCGGAGGCCATCTCAATGTCCGGGGGAGAGCAGGTCTCGCCGGGGTTGCGGACCATGCCGTACTGCGGGAAGAGTTTGTGGCCCTTGATGCTGGCGTAGTAGTCAGTGCCGGCCTCGGAGGTGATGTGGACCTGGTCGCCGTCAGCCATGGACTTCAACAGCTGGTCAACGTATTTGCGGTCAGCCTCAAAGTCGGTGTACAGGCCGCCCTTTTCCAGCATTTCAATGCTGTAATCGCAGCAGTTCAGATCGCGGGCACCGGCAGCGCATGCATCGCGGCGTGCGTGGCTGTGGGACAGGCTAAACTTGGTGGCGCGAAAGATGACATCGGCTTTCAGCATAGCGGCGGCTACCAGCGGGGTGGGCTCTTCACCGTGCATCTTGCGGGGTTCCATCATGACCATCGTCTTTTTGGGGAACTCCTCGGCGGCATCCCACAGGGCCATGCCGATCTCCAGGCTGTCGGTATCGGTAACGATCAAGATGTTCTCATTGGGCTGGCAGTTAGCACAGGTGGTGAGAAGACGGCGGCAAGCTTCGTAAATTTTCTTAGCCATGGTGTTGTGCTCCTTTCAAGCGTGGACTGTTTCCTCATTCAGTCTATTTCATGTGTTTTGTAGTGTCTCGTGTAACTTTTATTCGGAAAAAGATTTTCTTACTTTTTCGGGGTAGCGTTTAAACAATTCTTTAAAATCTGTACCTCCTTTTTTGTTATCTGGTGGGGTGTCTGTGTTTTTGTTGTCTGTATGATAGCACATGCGGTTACGCGTGTAAATACTTTTTTGCGATTTTTTTGGCATTTTGCGCGCTTTCAGCTGTTCTTACAACTTTGCAGGTCGTTATTTGTGCAAATTGTAGCTAAAACTGGCCTGCATTGCAGTTACACGTGTCAAGGCGGGGCGCTTTTCCGTGTAAAGAAACAGGCAGCGGCCCCGTGGACTGTCCTGAGGTCCACAAGGCCGCTGCCTGCCGTAATTCTATGTGAGAAGGAGAATAAAGGGTATTGGCGATAATAAAGGCTGGCATCAGGCGCTCTCGCGCACGCAGAGGGAGACCGGCAGAAACTGGTCCTGCGCTTTCTCGCCCCGCAGCAGGGCCATCAGGGTATCTACCAGCTTTTGGGAGAAATCTTCCTTGGAAAAATCAATGCTGGTCAGTGTGGGGGAGACCATCTCGGCAATATAGGTATTGTCGGTGCCTACTACAGCCAGATCATCGGGGATCTTCATGCCCAGCTTTTTCACGTACTGCATGATGGATGCAGCGATGAAATCATTGCCCGCAATAATGGCAGTGGCGCGCTCGTCCTTGCTTTTGCTGAAAACCATGTCAAACACATGGGACAGCACACCCTCCATCGTGTCCGCATTGGTGCAGACATAGCGCTCATCGTAGGGGATGCCGTTGACTTCCAGCGCATCGCGGTAGCCGCGCTCACGGTAGCCGCGGGTGATATACATATTGTAGCGCAGCGGCGGCACAAACAAAATGCGCCGATGCCCGCGGAACACCAGATAGTTGACAGTCTTTTCCACGCCGCTGTACAGGTTGGGCGCTACCGCAACGATATTTGGCTCCAGATGACTGTATTCCCGCGTTTTGTACAGCACCACCGGGATGCCAGCCTCGGCAATGCGGTTCAGCTGCACGGCTTTGTAGCGGTTGGACAGCATGAACACGGCATCATACCGGCCGGAAATCAGCGATTGGATAAAATCGTCGCCGTCACGGCTGTAGCAGTGAGAAACATTGTATCCCAACTTGTCCAGCTTTTTCTCGGCAATCTCCAGCCAGTCGTTGCGCAGGTTGTCGCACACAAACGCGATCTGCATCGAGCGGTTGGTTTTCAGGCTGCGGGCATACAGGTTGGGCTGATAGTTCAATTCCTTGATGGCGTCCAGCACAGCCTGGGTCTTTTCCTCGCTGACGAACTTGGTCTTATTGATGACGTAGGATACCACAGCAGGGGAGACCCCCGCCAGCTTGGCTACGTCATTTCGGGTTGCGTTCTTGCCCATACTCTTTTCCTTACTTGTGGGGGCTGTGCGCACAGGGGCGCACATGCCGGTAGATATTGTTGATGAGGCCTGCCGCGTAGGAGGCCAGGATAATGCCCAGCGCAATGGCACCGGCTTCGGCCAGCACCAGCTGGAGCAGGGATGCAAATTTGGCGGAGTCGCCCTCGATTAAGCTGTACATCGTATAATACAGGTCACCACCGGGAATTTCCGGAATCAGCATCGGAACCAACAGCAGAATGACCGGCGTTTTGATAAGGCGGGCCGTGACTTCGCTGCAAATAGCAATGACCAAACTGGAAGCCAGCATGCCAAAGGCTTTTCCGTGCCCGCCTGCCACGCTGACCAGATAAACCACCCAGCCGATGCCGCTGCCCAGGGCGATGCAGCCCAGCGGCTTTGTGCCGCGTATCCCAAACAGCAGGGCGAACCCGAGGGACCCGACTACGCCCATGGCGGTTTGGATAATTTCTGCCTGCAACCTTACACACCTCCCGCCAGCAGCACCAGGGCAAAGCCCAGTGCTACCGAGATCGCTTTCAGAATGGCCTCGCTCAGGTTCAAAAGACCGCTGATGGTATCACCATTGATCATATCCCGCAGCGAGGTGGTCAGCTGGATGCCGGGAATGACCAGCATAATGTTGCCGATCATGATCTTGTCCGGGTGGACGCCGATGCCGGCCCTCACCAACAGCAGCACCGCCAGCGCTGTGACCGCACTGCAGATAGCGGTCTGCAGCAGACTGTTCATCTGCAAGGTGGTGCTCATGCGTATCATGGCAAACAGCACCATGCCGGAAAGGGACGCCGCGATGCCATCGGCCAGATTGCCGCCGAAAAAGATGGACAGCGAAAACGAGATGACCATGTAGAGCAAAAGCTCTTGCCAGGCAGGAGTCGGGCGCTCGTCCCGGATGGCCTGCAAGGCTGTGCGGAATTCAGCCAGCGTAAGAGCCCCGGCGCAGAACCGGCGGGAGAGGGCGTTGATCTTGGCTACCCGGCCCAAATTGGTGACACGTGCTTTGATACGGCGGCTTTGGGTGATGCTCCCGCCGTCCGGCAAGCGTATGGTTACCACAATGCTGGATGTAATCGTAAAAACATCCACCAGGTCAAAGCCACACACATGTTCAAGCCGTTGGATGGTATCCTCCACCCGGCTGACCTCGGCGCCGTATGTCAGCAGCAGCTCACCGGCATCCAGGGCGCAGGTCAAACATTCTGTTGACCGTGCGTTATTTTGCGCGTTGATTGCATACATCGCTTGCCTCTGCCCCCCTGTCGATATCGTATAGGATCTGCCTTGCAGAAACTGCCGTCATCGGTGAGGTCTCGCCGTTGCCGGACGTTTCTGGGCCGTGCCGCTTTCGGTGGAATCTGCCCTGTCATCTCCGTTGTTACTATCATACACACGATGGTTACTCGTGTCAATAGAAAAGACCCAAATTTTTCTCTGATTTTACAGCGAATAAAAAATCATATGCGCAAAAAAGCATACGATTCAGTCATCCAAAGTAAGAAAAATCGCTCAGGTACGGGGGATGTTGGAAAAAAGCAATGCTGCACAAGAAGAACGCCTTTGCTGCGGTTGACCCTTTTGTATAGAAAAACCGCCTGCATTACGGCAAGCGGTTTCACACGAATTGTTATTCTGCCTCAATATTTACGATTTCCTGCAAGTCTGCGGGAACAGCAGTCCGAATCTGCATCCTGTTCAAACTCCTTTCTCAATCCACAAGAGTGGTCTCACCCTGAAATACCTCAACTGCCGGGCCGGTCATGAAGGTGTGTCCTGTGGTGTCGTCGATCTCAATGCGTAGGGTACCGCCGTCCATCTGCACTTCCACAGAAGCGTCTGTCAGGCCCCGCGCATGGCTGGCAACAACGCTTGCCACGGCTCCGGTCCCACAGGCCAGAGTGATTCCGCTGCCGCGCTCCCAGACACGCATCCGCAGATGAGTACGGTCAAGGATCTGCACAAATTCGCTGTTGACGCGATTCGGAAAGCGGGCGGCATGCTCGAACAGGACGCCAATCTTCTCCAGCGGCACCTCCTCACAGTTGGGCACCAGATACACGGCGTGGGGGCTGCCGACATCCACGGCGGAAAACTCCCACTCGCTCCCGGCTACTGTGATTTTTTCCGGCTGCGGGGATTCCAGCACCGGCACGCCCATGTCCACCCGGATTTTGGCGGCCTTGTCGTTTTCGGGGATGATTTGCAGCGTCTTGATACCGTCCAGCGTCTCCACCGTGATTTCCGCCTTGACGGCCCGCCCGTGGTCATACATATATTTGCCGACGCAGCGGATACCGTTGCCGCACATCCGCCCCTCGGTGCCGTCGGCGTTGAACATCCGCATACGGCAGTCAGCTTTTGCCGACGGCTCGATTAAAATTAGGCCATCTGCCCCTACGCCGAAATGCGCCGGGCTCAACAGCTGCGCGGTGCGGCTGGGGTCTGTGACCGTCTCCGCAAAGCAGTCCACGAAGATATAGTCATTGCCCAGACCATGCATTTTGGTAAATTTCATAATGACACCTCACGGCTTCTGCATCATGATCTTGACGATCTCCTTATCGGTCTCCCGCATGCCGTCGTGGCCCAGCATACCGATGTTGCGGATGGTGTTCTCCACGCCCTTGCTGACGATGCCGTCGCCGCCGCGGAACTGCTGGCCGTTCTGGTACATGTGGTAGCCCAGAATCCCAGCCTCGACGCTGGAGGCAATCTTGGCCGCGCAGCTGGGCTTGGCGCCGTCGCAGATGATACCGGACACGATGGCCAGCGCGTTGACGAGAGTGTGGGAGACAGCTTTCAGATCCGCCCCCTGTAAGTAAGCAATGGCACACCCGGCGGCACACCCGGCGCTGACCGCACCGCAGTAGGCGGACAGACGTCCGATACCCGTCTTTTCATGGATGGCGATCAGGTTCGAGAGCACCAGCGCGCGGTACAGCCTCTCCTTGGGGCAGGCCAGCGCCTTGGCGTACTCAATGACCGGGACCGACACCGTAATGCCCTGGTTGCCGCTGCCGGAATTGATGACGACGGGCAGCTCACAGCCGCTCATGCGCGCGTCGGAACCCGCCGCAGCCTTGGCAATAGCGCGGTTGCGCACATCGTTGCCGTAAAATTTCAGGTAGGTGGAGCCGACATTTGCACCGTAGTCCCCCAGCAGCCCTTCCTCGGAAATCTGGGTGTTGTACAAAATCTGGGTGTCCAGCAGCGGGCGCACATCGTCCAGGTCGCAGGTCTCGGCAAAGTCGTAGATATTGGCAATCGTCAGCAGGCTGCGGTCCGTCAGGCCGCTTTCCGCCTCCGTAATGCAGGCGGCCGAGGCCTGCCTAGCCGTGTTGTCCAGCAGAACCTCATCATTTTTCTTGATGTAGACAATGTTGGTGTGGTACTGGCTGATGCGGACGACAGCAGAATCCGTGCCGCAGTACAGGGCGATGATAATGTCAAAGATAATGCCGTTGTCGATGGCCTCCACCGAGATGGGAACATTGGACAGGAAACGCCGCATGGCAGCTTTCTGGTTTGCTGTGACCTCCGAGATGACTTCCAGCTCTTTGGCAGCATTTCCGCCGAGGATGCCTGCCACGGCGGCAGCCTCGATGCCTTTCATTCCGTCCGTATTGGGCACGACAACGCTCTTGACGTTTTTGATGATGTTGTTGCTGACGCCGATTTTCACGAGGTCCGGCTCACAGCCCAGCACCTCGCGGGCCTTGGCCGCAGCGTAGGCGATGGCAATGGGCTCGGTGCAGCCCATTGCAGGGATAAGTTCTTCTTTCAGGGTCTGAACATAAGTCTTATAAATCTTTCCGCTCTTATCCATAGGGCTTTTTCTCCTTACTCCATCTTTTTGTCTCTGAGAATATCCACAATGGTCTTTTCGGTGCTACCATACCGGGGGAGGCGATGCGGCCCATGTTGCGCATGGTTTCCTCCGGCGTCGCGCCGCTGATCCTATGTACATTATATATGAAAACGTCCTGCATTGCCATACCTACAGCCTGCCAAGCTGCATCCACGGCCACAACACCCTTCATCGTGCAGCCCTGTTTGCCGCCGTTGCAGATCATGCCGGTGATGCTCATAGCGGGGTCCGGCAGGCTGATCACGCGAGCCTCGATGGCGGCATTGCAGAGCAGAAAAACCGTCTTTTGCTCGTCGTCCGAGATGATTTTGCCGCCGTTTTTCGCCAGCAGATAGCGGGCGTAGGTGGTCTTGGAACTTTCCAGTCCTGCCTTGCAAAGGGTGTAGTTCAGCTTGAACGCCTCGCGGCATAGCCAGTGCCCAGATGCCCAAAGCTGCTGCTGCCGCTGCCGGTGACTGGCAGACTTGCGAAAATCAAGTGCGAAAAATCGTGGAACAGGCGCAAAGTGTAAAACCATCACTATAAGGGAAAAACGACAGGAAACTGCCGCTTTGCTTCAAACAATTCTTAAAATAATGAACTGCTATCATGCGGTTGCATTGCAACATACCGGAAAGGGCTGTTGCACAGCGGAAAGAACCAAGTGCAACAGCCTCTTTTATGTATACGATACAGATTTGAAGTAAAGTCAAAATAAATCCAACATACTGTCAAGATAGATTTCTTCCCGCACACGCAGCTGGTATTCGGGTTTGGTGAGGTAGTAGAGCAAAAATTCCAGCACGATGGCGCTGCCCAGGCCGCGGCCTTCGATTTTGAAATTGGTGAAGCCCTGGGGAAGATAGCGCGTCAGGATGTCCTCGATACTGATAAAACTGGGGCTTTCCATGGCGCGGGAAAAACGGTAGCCCTGCGCAGCATCGGGGGCAGTGCAGCGGTGTTCAGGGGTGTCCAAGCCTAAGTTGCGGCGGCTGACTGCTTCGTAGCAGACTTTGCGGTCGCGGCAGCCGACCCAGCAGCACTCGTTGCAGAGAAATTCCAGCTTGTCCCGCTGGTCTTGGGGCAGGGTGGCGAGCCGGTCAAAGGCTTTATTCAGGCGGAAATCCGGCACCACATAGCGGAAATCCTCCCGCGCGGTTTCCTGTGCCAACTGCGAAAACTCCGTAAGCACCTTGGTGGTCGACGACACAAAATAGAAACTGGGGTACGTTCGTTTTAAATAGTCCAGCAGCAGTTCTGAGTGGACAATGACGCCGCTTTGTGGTGTGTCGCATGCGGCAAATAACCGGCAAAGTTTATTGCAGGTTGGGTCGGACAGATGTTCCGGCTGCAGTAGAGAGTTGCTGAACGTCAACCTGGCCGAGATGCCGTATTCCTGTGCCAGTGCCAGCGCATCCCGCGGGCGGACATCCCCGCCGCCGACACGTCCGCCGCCCCACAGGCAATCGGCCGGCGCACCGTAAAGCGAGGCAATATCGCACCAGGGGTAAAACCAATCGCGATGTGTACAGTACAGTGGTAGAAACACGCGGTACAACTCGTAAAATTCAAACAACCCAGGCAGATGATACTGCGCGATACGATCCATGGCTCAACCTCCTCTCTTTTTGAAATATTATAACAGGAGACGAAATACTTTGCAATTCTGGGGCAAATGGCAGGAAACAAGAGATCCGACGCTTCACACAGGCGGGTACGCCTGCCCAGTTAAAAATCGGCTGTCCTTTCTATAAAAATCATTGTATTTGTAAGTGAAACACCTGCGCAAACCAAACTTTCGTAAGAATTGCCCAAAAAGCCTTGCACTTTTTGCATAGTCTGCTATAATGGCACTATCATCACAGAACACGAACGGGACAAAGGGGTCGCGTACTTGCAAAAGTACAGCGGCCCCTTTCCGTTACGCACAAAGGCGTGCAGCACTTTACATCGGTGCCGCGCGCCTTTTGTTTTGGATGGTGGGAGAGTTCCCTGTAGAACAGGAAAAGAACAGAAAGAGAGGGGCACACAATGAAAAAGCGTAATCGAGTTCTTGCACTTACTATGGCAGCTGCCATGTTGGCCAGCCTGTTAGCAGGCTGCGGTTCCAGCACCCAGCAGGATGGGGCGGCTGCTTCCAGTGAGGCCTCGGCCAGCACCACCGCCGCAGCGGATGGCGAGGAAGATAACATCATTCGTGTGGGCGTTGTCTGCTCCATGACCGGCGGCTCAGCCATCTACGGTGAGGGCGCACAGAACGCCATTGATATGGCCGTTGAGGAGATCAACGGCGGGGACTCCGGCTATAAGATCGAAATCGTCAACGGCGGTAAGGTCGCTGACGATGCCAAGGACGCCAAGCAGGCGATGAATGCCTACAACAAGGTCATGGCGGATTCGCCCGAGGCCATCGTCGGCAGCTTCTTCTCCTCGGTCACGCTGCCCATGGCAGAGCAGGCCTCCAAGGACGGTATGCTGCTTCTGGCGACCGGCGCAACCAACGCCGATGTCACCTTAAAAGGCGACACCATCTTCCGCAACTGCTTCATCGACCCGTATCAGGGCAAGATGGCGGCGCTGTTTGCCAAGGATAAGGACTTTACCAAGGTGGCAGTCATCTACGCCAAGGACGATGACTACTCCAACGGCCTGAAGGATGCATTTATTGAAAACTGTGAGGCAAACGGCATTGAAGTTGCCTACACCGGTGAGTGCATGACCACCGACACCGATTATTCTTCGCAGGCGGCACAGGCCGTGGCCAGCGGTGCAGAGCTTTTGTATTATCCCTGCTTCCTCGATACCGTTCCGCTGCTGGTTGGTGCAGCCCGCAATGCAGGCTTCACCGGTGCCATCATGGGCGGTGACGGCTGGGATGGTTCCGACACGACCGGTCTTGCCGCACAGTTTGAGGATTGCTACTTTACAAACCACTACTCCAGCGAGGATACAGCCCCGGCTGTCCAGAACTTCGTGCAGAAGTACACGGAAAAGTACGGCACCGAAAGCCTGAACGCCTGTGCAGCGCTGTATTATGACGCTATGTACATGCTGGTGCAGGCCGCCGAGAATGCAGGCGGCACCGACACGGCCAGCCTTGTCAAGGGCATGACCGGCATGAGCTTTACCGGTGTCGGCGGCGACATCACGCTGGACGAGAACGGCGACGCTATCAAGAGCATTGCCGTCAACACCTTCGTGGACGGCGCGGTCAAGTGGACCGAAACGCTTGGCTCGGACGGCGCGGTCGTTTCCAAGGCAGACTAAAAGAGAATATATCGCACCTCGGCGGGGGAAAACCCCCCCCGCCCCTGTGTGTTTAGAAAAGGGGAATGGACCACAATGACTTTCTCACTGTTTTTTCAAAGTTTGATAAACGGTCTGAACCAGGGCGCGATCTACGCACTGATTGCCCTGGGCTACACAATGGTTTACGGCATCATCCGCATGATCAACTTCGCCCATGGTGATTTTATCATGATCGGTGCCTACACACTGTTTTATACCATCCCGCTTATGGTCAACGCGGGTATGCCCGCCTGGCTGGCGGTCATCATCGCCATTGCGGTCTGTGCCGTGGTCGGCGTGCTGGTCGAGATTCTGGCTTACCGCCCGGTGCGCAAGGCCGGCCCTATGTCCGCCCTGATTACGGCCCTGGCCATGAGCATCTTTTTGGAAAACCTGGCCATGGTGCTGTTCGGCGCCAAGCCCCATAACGTGCAGGCCATCTTCAGCCTGCCCACCATCACGGTCGGCACTGTGGCGCTGCCGTTGAACGTGCTGCTCACCATCACCATCGGTCTGGGCATCATGATCGCCTTGCAGCTTTTTGTTAAGAAAACCAAGCTCGGCAAAGCGATGCGCGCCGTGCCGCAGGATAAGGACGCGTCCACTCTCGTGGGCATCAACGTCAACAAGATCATCACCACAACGTTTGCCATCGGTTCCGGTCTGGCAGCGGTGGCGGCGCTTATGTACTGCGCCACCTATCCCCGCGTCACCAACGATATGGGTTCGATGATGGGCATGAAAGCCTTCATTGCAGCCGTCCTCGGCGGCATCGGCATCATCCCCGGTGCGATGCTGGGCGGTATCCTGATTGGTCTGATTGAGATTTTTGTCAAGCTGTTTGCCCCCGGTTGGTACGAGGCTGTGACCTACGGGACCCTGATCGTCATCCTGCTGGTCAAACCTTCCGGCATCCTGGGCAAGAACGTCGGCGAGAAAGTGTAAGGGAGCGTGAACAAAATGACGAAACGACGGCTGGCCTCCTATGGCCTGAACTTGGTTGGCGTCGCGCTGCTGTATGCGCTGATCACGCTGGCATTTACCTTTAACGCTTTTGGCAAAAGCACTACCTACATCCAGGGCATCTGCACCACCGCCTGCTATACCATTATCATGGTCACGTCGTTGAACCTGGTGGTTGGCTTTATGGGCGAGTTCTCGATGGGCCACGCGGGCTTTGTCTCGGTGGGGGCCTATGTTTCCGCTATCGTTTCCGGTGCGCTGGCCGGGCATGGCCTGTCGGACTTGGCGTTGCTGCTGGTCGCTATTTTGGCGGGCGGCCTGGCCGCCGGCATCATGGGCGTGGCCGTCGGCATCCCGGCGCTACGCCTACGGGGCGACTACCTCGCCATCGTCACAATGGCTTTTGCCGAGATCATCCGCGTCTGCTTCTGCAACTTTTCCATCACAGGCGGCGGCAAAACGATGAGCGGCATCCTCAAGCTTTCTACCTTTGACCGTGCGTTCTGGATCATGGTCGTCTGCGTGACCGTCATGTTCCTGTTTGTACGCAGCCGCTTCGGCCGCACCGTGCAGGCCATCCGCGAGGATTATATCGCGGCCTCGGCCTCCGGTATCAACGTCACCTATTATAAGGTTCTTACCTTCGCCATTTCGGCCTTCTTCGCAGGCATTGGCGGCGGCGTTTACGCCCATTACATGACCGCCATGATCCCCACCAACTTCAACTTTAACTATTCGGCAGAGCTGCTCTCCGAGGTCATCATCGGCGGCACCGGCTCGCTGACTGGCTCCATCATCGGCGCGGCGTTCCTGTCCAGCCTGCCGGAGCTGATGCGTGATTTCTCCACCTACCGCATGCTGGCCTACTCGATCGTGCTGGTGCTGGTCATGCTCTTCCGTCCCGGCGGTATCTTTGGCCGGTGGGAGTTCAGCCTGAACCGCCTGCTGGACGGTATCCGTCACCCCAAAGAAAAAGCTGCGAAAGGAGCGTGACCCTCTATGGCAGCACCCGTATTGAAAGCGCAACACCTGGGCATCCAGTTCGGCGGCTTAAAAGCCGTGGATGATTTTAATATGGAAATCGGAGAGTCCGAGCTGGTCGGGCTTATCGGCCCCAATGGCGCCGGCAAGACTACTGTGTTCAACCTTATTACCGGCGTCTACAAGCCTACCGAGGGCTCGTTCTACCTTTGCGGCGAGCGGATGGACGGCAAAAAGACCTACCAGATCGTCCACGCAGGCATTGCCCGCACCTTCCAGAACATTCGCCTGTTCAAAAAAATGACGGTCATCGAGAATGTCAAGACCGCCATGCAGGCCCACACCACCTACAGCCTGACCGATGCCATCTTCCGCACCAAAAAGTACTGGCAGCAGGAGGCCGAGATCACCGAGCGGGCCAAAGAACTGCTCAAAGTCGTCCACCTTTCCGGCAAGGAAGACCTGGAGGCCGACAACCTGCCCTATGGTGAGCAGCGCCGTCTGGAGATCGCCCGTGCGCTGGCCACCGATATGAAGCTGCTGCTCCTCGATGAACCGGCGGCGGGCATGAACCCCACCGAGACCGAGGAACTGCTGGAGATCATCAACTACATCCGCAATGAATTTAAAGTGTCCGTCCTGCTGATCGAGCATGATATGAGCCTGGTCATGAAGATCTGTGAGCGCATCCAAGTGTTGGATTTCGGCACCACCATCGCCTCCGGCACACCGGAGCAGATCGCCAACGACCCCCATGTCATCGAGGCTTATCTGGGAAAGGACGAGCCGGAGGAGGCCGCCAATGCTTGAGATCAAAGACCTGCATGTCAACTACGGTGCCGTCCACGCACTGAACGGCGTATCCATGACGGTAAACGACGGCGAGATCGTCTCCCTCATCGGTGCCAACGGCGCGGGCAAAACCACCACGCTGCGCACCATCACCGGGCTGGAAAAGGCCGCCAGCGGATCCATCACCTTTGATGGCCACGATCTGCGCAAGACCGAACCCAGCAAGATCATTACGCTAAAGCTGGCGCATGTGCCGGAAGGACGGCACATCTTCCCCCAGATGACGGTGGAAGAGAACCTGGAGATGGGAGCTTTCACGGATCCTGCCGATATGGCCAAAACGATGACCGATGTCTACGAGCGCTTCCCCCGCTTGAAAGAGCGCAAACGCCAGCTGGCAGGCACCCTTTCCGGCGGTGAGCAGCAGATGCTGGCCGTGGGCCGCGCCCTGATGGGAAAGCCCAAGATGATTCTGATGGATGAGCCGTCTATGGGCCTGTCCCCGCTGCTTGTCAAGGAGATTTTCGAGATCATCAAGGAAGTCAACAAACAGGGCATCACGATCCTGTTGGTGGAGCAGAACGCTAAAATGGCGCTGGCCATCTCGGACCGCGCCTACGTGTTGGAGACCGGCACCATCACCATCGAAGGCGACGCCCAGCAACTGCTGAATGATCCCCGTGTGAAAAAGGCCTACCTGGGCCAGTAAAGGAGGGCACGCCATGTATCCGAATTATCCCTACTTCGCCGTGGCCATCACCCGCACCTGCGGGTCGGGCGGCGGCAGTTACATCGGCAAAAAGCTGGCGAAGGATTTTGACATTGATCTCTACGACCGCAAGCTGCTGCGCCTGGCAGCCGAGGACAGCGGCATCAACGAAAAGATCTTTGCCGCCGCCGATGAAAACACCAGGAAAACGCTACTCTACCGTGTGTCCCAGCATGTCTACGACGGCAGCTTTATCCCACCGGAGAGCGGCAACTTCATCAGCGACCAAAACCTGTTCAACTACCAGGCCAAGGTCCTGCAGGAACTGCTGAACGAGGAAAGCTATATCTGTGTAGGCCGCGCGGCAGACTTTGTACTGAAGGATAAGCCCAATGTCCTCACCGTCTACATCGATGCCCCTTACGAGGACCGCATCGACCGGGAGATGAAGCGCCAGGGCATCGGCCGCAGCCAGGCCATTCGCTACATCGACAAGCTGGACCACTACCGGGAAAGCTACTACAAATATCACACCGGCCGCCAGTGGAAGCGGGTAGAAAACTACGACCTCTGTCTGGACAGCGCCGCCATTGGGCTGGACAACTGCGTAGAGGTCATCAAAAAAGTCATCGAGCTGAAATTTGGGGTGAAATGCCCGCAGTAAAACTTGGGAAAACGCCCGCTATCATAAAACAGGGGAGGAAAGAGTTATGGAAGCACTTGCATATTACGATGGAAAGATCGGCACGCCGGAAGAATTGATGGTCCCGTTCAACGACCGCGTACATTTCTTTGGCGATGGCGTCTATGATGCCACCGTCGGTGCCAATGGCAAGGTGTACCTGATGCAGGACCACCTCGACCGCTTCTACACCAGTGCCAAGGCGCTGGATATTCACATCCCGATGCCGAAAGAGGAACTGGGCAAGCTGCTGACCGACCTGCTGGCCAAGGTGGATGGCACCACCCACTTCGTCTACTGGCAGGTCACCCGCGGCGTTGAGACCCGCAACCACGTCTACGCCGAGGATCTGCCCGGCAAGCTGTGGGTGTCCATCCGACCCAACCGCCTGAACGATCCCGATGTGCCCATCAAGCTGGACACCGCCGAAGACACCCGTTTTTATCACTGCAACATCAAAACGCTGAACCTGCTGCCCAGCGTAGTTGCCGCCCAGCACGCCAAGCGCATCGGCGTACAGGAAACCGTGTTCCATCGTGGCGACATCGTGACCGAGTGCGCTCACTCCAATGTGTCTATCCTGAAAGATGGTGTCTTCTACTCCCACCCCAACGATGAGTTCATCCTGCGGGGCATCGCCAAGACCCACATAATCCAGGCCTGCTACCGGCTGGGCATCACGGTCATGGAAAAGTGCTTTACGTTGGATGATTTGAAAAACGCCGATGAAATTATCGTGACCTCCTCCTCCAACTTCTGCCTGCATGCCTGCGAGGTGGATGGTCAGCCTGCAGGTGGCAAGGACCCCGCCATGCTCAAGGCCATCCAGAACGAGGTGCTGCGCGAGTACTTTACCTACACCGGGAAAACCACCGTGGTAGATTGAACAGGGGGTGGACCGCATGACCCGCGATGAACTGGAAAAACGCAACATAGGCGAAAACCTCGATGCGCTGATGAACCTCGACCCCCGCGGCTACGGTGTCTGCCGCATTTTGTATGCAGGCAGCCGCGCCTTCACCGGCGAGCCGCTGACGATGCACGCCGCCCAGGTGTTGTACGACAGCGTAAAAGAAAACGACCTGGTGTACATTTTGGTTGGATTTGTTCTGCTGCCACACCGTGTGCCGGAGATGGACGGCACGGTCAGCGCCATGCTGCTGGCCCGCGCGCTGGTCATGGCATTCAACGCCAAGCCGGTCATCGTCTGCCCCAGCGACAGTGTGCAGGCCATTGAAAAGTGCGCCGCCGTGGTGGGCCTGCATATTTACGAAGACCTAGACACCGTGCAGGAATTGCCACTGAGCATGGGCGTGGTGGCCTTTACTAAGGATAAGGCCGCCGCCCCCGCCCAGGCCGCCGAGCTGGCCGCCCGTAAACCTGCGGCGGTCGTCTCGGTGGAAGCCAGCGGTGCCAACACTTTGGGCGTTTACCACAATGCCGTGGGCAAGGATGTGACTAAGATGCAGGCCAAGAGTGAAGCCCTCTGGGATCTGCTGCGTACCCAGGGCGTGCCCAACATTGCCATTGGCGATCTGGGCAACGAGATCGGCATGGGCACCATTGCTGACCATATCAAAAAGTACGTGCCCTTTACCGACAAAGGCGAGTGCCAGTGCGGCTGCGGCGGGGGTATTTTAAGCGCCACCAAAGCCGATAACATCATCACGGCCACCTGTTCTGATTGGGGATGCTACGGGTTGATGGCGGCGCTGGCGTACCTTAAAAAGGATATGGAGATTCTGCACCACGAGGAGATGGAATCCGAAGTGATGCGGGTGGCTGCGCGCAATGGTTTTATCGATATGACCGGCTCGCTGCTGCCGGGCATCGACGGTTTCAGCACCCGGATGAACGTGGGCATCGTCAGTTTGATGCGCCAGTGCACGGCCTACGCGGTGCGGTTCTCCCACAACTCGGATCACTGGTTCGGCCCGGTGCTGGCAAAGCATTTCTTTGATTGATTTCGCGGAAAGGGGGCGGCGGCCATGCTGCCGTTTACGGTACACCCGGTGGGGGACAGCGCCCTGCTGGCAGTTTTTACGCAGCGCATTGCGCCGGAGATCGGCGCGGCCGTGGCGGCGCTGAACACCCGCGTTCTGTCCGCCAACATCTCCGGCGTGGACGAGACCGTACCCGCCTTTGCCTCGCTGATGGTCACCTACGACCCATTGGTGACCGACTATGATGCCGTGGCCGCCGCCATGCAAAAGCTGGCCGATGTCCCTGATGCGGACAGCATCGCCGAGAACGGCAAGCTTGTCACGATCCCTGTCTGCTATGGCGGCGAGTTTGGCCCCGACCTGCCCTTTGTGGCCCGGCACGCGGGTCTGACCGAGCAGGAGGTCATCGCTCTGCACACCGGGCGGGATTACCGCATTTATATGTTGGGCTTTCTGCCCGGCTTCCCGTATCTGGGCGGGCTGGATGAACGGCTGTTTACCCCGCGGTTGGGTACGCCGCGCACAGCGATCCCTGCTGGATCAGTGGGAATCGGCGGCGAACAGACCGGCATCTATCCCATTGCCAGCCCGGGCGGATGGCAGCTCATCGGCCGCACGCCGCTCAAACTGTTTGACCCGGCTGCGGGCACGCTGCCCTATGCGGCGGGCGACCACATCCGGTTTACGCCCATCACAAAAGCAGAATTTAATGCCCTGGCGCAAAAGGAGGGGGCGGTATGAGCCTGAAAGTGCTGGACCCCGGCCCGCTGACTACCGTGCAGGACGCAGGCCGCACCGGCTATGCCGCCAAAGGCTATCGCGTCTGCGGCGCGGCGGACAGCTACGCCTACCGTTTGGGTAACATGCTGATCGGCAACACACCGGGCGCGGCGGTGCTGGAATGTACCCTGCGGGGCGCAGCCCTGCAATTTGAAACCGACACCGTTTTTGCCTTAACCGGGGCCGTAAGCCCTGCCGCGCTGGACGGTGTACCCGTGCCGTACTACGCACCGCTGTTTGCCAAAGCGGGCAGTACGCTGCAAATGGGCATGACATCCACCGGCTTGCGCAGTTATCTTGCCGTGGGCGGCGGCATAGCCACCCTGCCGGTGCTGGGCAGCCGAGCCACCGATTTGAAATGCTGCATCGGCGGGTTGGATGGCCGCAAGCTGGCCAAAGGAGATACCCTGCCTACCGGGCTGTGTGATACGACGGCCTTATGGCAAAAAATCATCACCTGCCATCTGGACCGCCCCTTGCAAGATACGTGTATCACCACCGCCCTGCATCCCGTGCGCACACTTGGTACGCAGACTTTTCCGTTGCTGCGCACCGTGCCCGGCCCGCAGGATGCCGCTTTTACCTCCGCTGGCCTGCACATCTTTACCCATAGTGTGTACCAGCTGACTCCTAACTGTGACCGCATGGCCTGCAAGCTGGCCGGGCCTGCCATCGAGATGAAACACGGCGCGGACATCCTGTCCGACGGCATCGCGGCAGGCTCGGTACAAATTTCTGCCGACGGCCAACCCATTGTGATGCTGACCGACCACCAGACCACCGGCGGTTACGCCAAGATTGCCACCGTCATCTCGGCCGATCTGCCCGTACTGGCCCAGCTGCGCCCGGGGCAGGCGGTGGCCTTTGCTTTCGTCTCCCCCGCCCAGGCTGTCCGGGCCGCCCGCCGGCAGGCAGCAATTTTACAGCAAATTGCCGCACGCCTACTATAAATAAAGAGGTGTATCCCCATGACCTATTCCGCCGCCACCCCCGCCGAGGTCCGCGCCCTGATTCGCACGGGCCAGCTCACGGCCCCCACCACCGGCTACTGCGATGGCTACGCTCAGGGAAATCTGGTGGTGCTGCCTAAAGCGCTGGCGTGGGACTTCCTGCTGTTTTGCCAGCGCAACCCCAAGGCCTGCCCGCTGCTGGAAGTGGCCGATGCCGGGCAGCGTAGCTTTTCCCAGTTTGCGCCGGGCAGCGATATTGCCCGCGACATCCCGCGCTACCGCATTTACCGAAACGGCGAGCTGGCCGAGGAAACCACTGATGTGACGCACTATTTTGAAGAACGGAATGATTTGGTCAGTTTCCTCATCGGGTGCAGCTTCTCTTTTGAGTCGGCGCTTCTCGAAGCTGACATCCCCGTGCGCCAGATCGAAGAGGGCGTCAACGTACCTATGTACAATACAAACATTCCCTGCACACCGGCGGGGGTGTTCAGCGGCAATATGGTGGTCAGCATGCGGCCTATTCCGTATGCCCAGGTGCCCGCAGCGGTGGCCATCACGGCGGGCATGCCCCGCGTCCACGGCGCGCCAGTTCAAATTGGTACGCCCGAAGCCATCGGCATCACCGACCTGGCTCACCCGGACTATGGCGACGCCGTCACAATCCGCCCTGGAGAGACGCCGGTGTTCTGGCCCTGCGGAGTCACGCCCCAGGCAGTGGTCATGCACTCCAAACCGGCGTTTTGCATCACCCACGCGCCGGGACACATGTTTATTACCGATGTCAAAAATACCGCGCTGAAATTTTAAAGGGGGCTTTACAATGCCGTCCATTGATTTGAACTGTGATCTGGGCGAAAGCTTTGGCGCCTACACCATCGGCATGGATGCCGAGATTCTGCCCTACATTACCTCGGCCAACATTGCCTGCGGTTTTCACGCAGGCGACCCGTCCGTCATGCAAAAAAGCGTGTTGCTGTGCAAAAAGTATGGTGTGCAGGTGGGTGCCCATCCCGGCCTGCCGGATCTGCAGGGCTTCGGCCGCCGCAAAATGGCGATTTCGCCCGCCGAGGCGGAAGCGGACGTGATGTACCAGATCGGCGCACTAAAGGCCTTCTGCGAAGCAGCCGGTGTACCGCTATACCACGTCAAACCCCATGGTGCGCTGTACAATATGGCCGCCAAGGACCCTGCGCTGGCCGCGGCCATCTGCCGTGCGGTGCAGGCCGCGGCCCCCGGTGCGGTGCTGCTGGCGCTCTCCGGCAGTGAGATGGTCAAGGCCGCCCACGCCATCGGTTTGCCTGTGGCCAGCGAGGTGTTCGCTGACCGCGGCTATAAGCCGGACGGCACCCTCGTGCCCCGCGGAACCCCCGGTGCAATGATTACGGACGAGGACACCGCCATTGCGCGGGTGCTGCAAATGGCCAAACAGGGTACCGTCCAGGCAGACGATGGAAGCACGGTGGCGCTGCAGGCCGATTCCGTCTGCGTCCATGGCGATGGCCCCAAGGCTCTGGCCTTTGTGCAAAAGATCTCCGCCGCCATGCCCGCCGCTGGGGTAGAGATTAAAGCGTTTTAATATATTCTAAGGCAATACCGCATAATTCTAAGTGCCGATACGGCGAGCGAGGTGCGGCA
>OODK01000302.1_pt1 | contig 53025 bp, 44 predicted proteins | sample 1671371 | NCBI WGS metagenome assembly OODK01 (sample SAMN06348150, study PRJEB24527) | human gut metagenome | biome: human gut; feature: ankylosing spondylitis patient; material: feces | host: Homo sapiens | place: China | collected 2015-10 | reverse complement strand
GAAGTCATTCTTTTGTCTCAGCGCTTGGCGCTCAAGTATAATACCACACCTCCCGTTCCTTGTCAACACTTTTTGACATCTTTTTTCCAATTTTTTTACGCCACAGAAAATCCCCCTGTTTTCTCTTATTATAATAGCCGCCTTTTCTTGACAAGGCGGCGGGCAGAACGTATTATGGAATCATTCCAGCATCCTGTATGAGATAGCTATACTTATTATATAAAGGAGAAACGCCATGTCCTGTGTCGATATCCGCGGCTGCCGCATCGGGGAAGGTCGCCCCAAGGTCATTCTGCCCATCGTGGAGCGTGCCGAAGCTGCTATTCTGGAAAAAGCCGCGCAGTTTTCAACATTGCAAGCCGATTGTGTGGAATGGCGCGTAGACCATTTCGATGACGCCCGGACGCCCGGCGCAGTAGCCCGCTGTCTGGCAAAGCTGCGGGTCGCCCTGAAGGACAAGCTGCTGCTCGTCACCATCCGCACGAAGGCAGAGGGCGGAGAACTCGCACTGCGTCACACGGAATACACCGATCTGCTCCACACGATCCTTGACACCGACTGTGCTGACCTCATCGACATCGAGTTCTTTCCGGCAGGGGATGACCTGCCCGCACTGATCGGAGACGCCCATACCGCCGGGGCTGCGGTGGTTTGCTCCAGCCATGACTTCCACAAGACGCCGCCGCGGGCCGAACTGGTGAACCGCATGGTTGCCATGCAGCAGGCCGGGGCCGACCTGCCCAAGTTGGCCGTAATGCCCCGGTGCCGCACCGATGTACTAGAGCTGCTGGCCGCTACCGCCGAGATGGCCGACCTTCACCCGGAAACACCGGTCATCACCATGAGCATGGGCACGCTGGGCGCTGTGAGCCGTCTGGCCGGAGAGGCTTTTGGCTCTGCCATGACCTTTGCCAACCCCGGGCAGGCCAGCGCCCCGGGGCAGGTATCGCTGAACATCGTAAATGAAGTACTGGATGCACTGCATCTGTAACCAACAAATCGGAAGTTGTGGAGGAAACAAACGTGGAAGATAATAAATCAACGAATGTCAAGAAAACGGTAAAATCAGGAATAACTTTTGGAAGTGCATTAGCTATGGTTATTAGTTATACAACGTGGAAGTCTGTCGGTTGGGCGATTTTTCATGGATTACTTAGTTGGGTATATGTCGTATATTTCCTTTTGCGTTACTAAATTCCAGTTTGTCGCACATCCTGCCTAGAACAAAAACCGGAACGATCTTCCCTTTTTCGGGTGGATCGTTCCGGTTTTTATGTTATATTGAAAATCGTTTTACGCCAGCTTGGCTTCCAGACGCTCCCGGATGGCTTTGATGAAGCCCTCGCTGTCCACGGGAGTGGGGGTGATGCCTTCGGCCAGTCCGCACAGGTCCTTAGTCATGATGCCATCGTTCAGGGTCTGCAGGCTGGCAGCTTCCAGTGCCTCGCCGAACTTCACCAGCTCCGGCAGATCATCCAACTCACCGCGCTTCTTGAGTGCGCCGGACCATGCAAAGATGGTGGCCATGGGGTTGGTGGAGGTCTTTTCGCCCTTCAGATACTTATAGTAATGGCGGGTCACGGTGCCGTGCGCAGCCTCGTACTCGTACTTGCCGTCCGGGCTCACCAGCACGCTGGTCATCATGGCCAGCGAACCAAAGGCGGTGGACACCATATCGCTCATCACATCGCCGTCGTAGTTCTTGCAGGCCCAGACAAAGCCGCCCTCGCTGCGGATCACACGGGCCACGATGTCGTCAATGAGGCTGTAGAAGTAGGTGATGCCGGCAGCCTCAAATTTTGCCTTGTATTCGGCGTCGTACACCTCCTGGAAGATATCCTTGAAGGTGTGGTCATACTTCTTGGAAATGGTGTCCTTGGCGCCAAACCACAGATCCTGCTTCACGTCCAGTGCGTAGTTGAAGCAGCTGCGGGCAAAGCTACGGATGGAATCGTCCTTGTTGTACTGGCCCTGCAGCACACCGGGACCCTCAAAATTGAACACAGTGGCACGCTGCTCAGTGCCGTCGGCACCGGTGAACAGCAGCTCTGCCTTACCGGCACCGGGGATGCGGAACTCCGTGCACTTGTACACGTCACCATAGGCATGGCGGGCGATGGTGATGGGCTTTTTCCAGTTCTTGACCACCGGCTTGATGCTGTCGATCATGATGGGGGCACGGAACACGGTGCCGTCCAGCACGGCGCGGATGGTACCGTTGGGGCTCTTCCACATCTCGTGCAGCTTGTACTCGTCCATGCGCTGGGCATTGGGGGTGATGGTGGCGCACTTGACCGATACGCCATACTTCTTGTTGGCAAGGGCAGCGTCCATGGTCACCTGGTCGCCGGTGGCATCGCGGTTGGGCAGGCCAAGGTCATAGTATTCGGTCTTGAGGTCCACAAACGGAAGGATCAGTTCGTCCTTGATCATCTTCCACAGGATGCGGGTCATCTCGTCGCCGTCCATCTCGACGAGGGGCGTGGTCATTTTGATCTTTTCCATAGCAGGGTTCCCTTTCCTCTCTGATGGTTTTTCTATCCTCAACCACGCGCCGCCATGCGCCGCGTGGGCGGGCAGGTTTACTTGCGGTAAGCGGCCGCCAGCTTTTCCAAAGCCGGCAGGCTGCGCTTTACTTTTTCGGTGTCGATGCAGTAGGCAAGGCGCACATAGCCCTTGACGCCAAAGGTATCGCTGGGCACCAGCAGCAGATCGAACTCCCGGGCCTTCAGGCAGAAGGCATTGGCGTCCTCCTCCAGTGCCTTGGGGAAGATGTAGAAGGTGCCGCCGGGGCGCTCCACCTCAAAGCCCAGCGCGGTGAGCTTATCGTACAGCAGGTTCATGTTGGTCTCGTAGACGCTCAGGTCGCTGGTGACCTTCTGGCAGCGGCCCACGGCCCGCTGGATGATGCTGGGCGGGCAGTTATGGCCGGTAAAACGGGAGATCTGGGCCATCATATCCACCAGAATGTCCTCCCCCTCACAGCCCGGACGCACGGCCACATAGCCAAGGCGCTCGCCGGGCAGGCTCAGGCTCTTGGAGTAGGAGAAGCAGGTGAGGGTGTGGGGGTAGAAGGCTGCCGGGTAGGGCACCTTCTTACCGTCAAAGGCGATATCCCGGTAGGGCTCATCGCTCACGAGGAAAATATTGTGGCCAAAGGCCTTGCTCTTCTCGGTCAGGATGTCGGCCATCCGGGTGAGGGTCTGGGCCGAATAGACCACACCGGTGGGATTGTTGGGGGTGTTGATGAGCACACAGGTGGTCTTTTCGCCGATCATCTGCTCAAAGGCATCCAGATTGGGCTGGAAGGTGGGTGCCTGCGGGGGAACGACCCGCAGCACTGCGCCCGTGCCGGCCACATAGGGGCCGTACTCCGGGAAGTAGGGCGCAAAAGTCAGCACCTCATCGCCGGGCTGGGTGACGGCACGGATGGCATGGGCAATAGCACCGGCAGCACCGGTGGTGGGGAAGATGTGCTTCTGCTCATAGGGCAGGCCGAAGGTCTTTGCCAGATGGGCCGCCACGTCGGCGCGGAAGCCGGGGTCGCCCTGGCTGGGGCAGTAGCCGTGCAGGTTCACCGGTTCCTCGTTGGCCAGCAGGTCCTGCATGGCGGCGGTAAATTCCGGCGGGCAGGGCACGCTGGGGTTGCCCAGCGAGTAATCGAACACATTCTCGTAGCCGATCTCGGCAGCACGTTTTTTTCCGTACATGAAAGTCTCGCGGATCACGCTCTTGTTGCCGAGCATGGCGCGGTAGGTCTCATTCAGCATCATACTTCCCCCTGGATTTATGATTGATGTGCCGCCGTATAGCTCTGCTCCACCTTGATGATGCAGGAATACGAGGCATCCTGTTCCTTGATGAACCGTTCCAGCTGCGACAGCAGTTCCACCTTGTCCCCGGCATAGCCCGCCGGGAGCACCAGATCAAACAGCACATTCGTGTGGGTCTTGCCCGGCACGATGCGCAGATCGTGCAGTGACAGGGCCGGGTCCATCTGGCGGAGTTTTTCGGTCAGACGGGTGCGCAGCACCCCCACCGCAGCATTCGAGGTCACGATGGGATCGTAGTGGATGGTGACCATGAGATGGTCATTCTTCATAAAATTCCGTTCGATGTTGTCGATCAGGTCGTGGGCGTCCAACGGATCCTGCTCGGCAGGCAGTTCCACATGCAGCGAGGCAAACTGGTGGCCGGGGCCGTAGTCGTGCACCATCAGGTCATGCATGCCCAGCACGCCGGGGTAGCTCATCACAGTCTGCTCGATGTGATCCACCAGGTCATCGCTGGGGCGTTCGCCCAGCAGCGGGCTGAGGGTGTCCATCACCAGACCCCAGCCGGAGATCAGAATGAACACGGCCACGCCCACACCCATCAGACCATCCAGAATGTTCCAGCCGGTCAGGTGGCACAGAATGGTGGCAATGAGCACCGCACCGGTGCTCAGCACATCGTTGCGGCTGTCCGCCGCCGTGGCAATGAGGGTCTCGGAACCGATGGTGCGGCCGACGGTGCGGTTGAAGCTGCTCATCCACAGCTTGACCAGAATGGAAGCGACCAGCACGGCAACGGTCAGCAGACTGAACTGCACCGCTGTGGGATGCAGCACCTTGACCACCGACTCCTTCAGCAGGGAAAAGCCAATGCCCAGCACCGTCACGCTGACCACCAGCCCGGCCAGATACTCATACCGGGCATGGCCGAAGGGGTGTTCCGCGTCCGGTGCTCTGGACGCCAGCTTGAACCCCACCAGACTGACGATATTGGACGATGCATCCGACAGGTTGTTCAGGGCATCGGCCATAATGGCGATGGAACCGAACAGCGTGCCCACGGCGAGCTTGCCCAGGCAGAGCAGAACATTGCACACCATGCCCACGATGCTGGCCAGATTGCCATAGGCGGCCCGGGTGTGCGGGTCCTGCGGATTGTCGGGGTGACGGATAAACAGACGGATCAACAACTGCGTCATAAAAAACCTCCCGGGCAGCGCTGGCAGCCTGCATACCCAATGTCCCTAGTATAGCATTTTGCTTTATGGTTTTAAAGTGGTTTCCGGAAAACTTTGCCCGGTATACAAAGACCCCGGCGGGGTGTGTGCCCTGCCGGGGTCGATTTTGCAAATAAGGGCCCGCCTTACTTTTCAGAAGGCTTGCTCAGGTCCACGCTGCGGATGATCTTGCGCACCGGCAGGATGCTCTTGGCATTCATGGACAGTTCGTCCACGCCCATGCGCAGGAAGGTCTCGGTGAGGGCGGTGTCGGCACCCAGCTCACCGCAGATGCCCACCCAGATGCCGTGACGATGGCCGGCTTCGATGGTCATCTTGATGGCGCGCAGCACAGCGGGATGGTGCGGGTTGAAGAAGGGCTCCAGCTTTGCGTTCTGGCGGTCCAGAGCGCAGGTGTACTGGGTCAGATCGTTCGTACCGATGGAGAAGAAGTCGCACTCCTCGGCCAGCTCGTCGGCGATGAGGACAGCGGCGGGCGTCTCGATCATGGTGCCGACCTCCAGCTTCTCGTCGAACTTCTTGCCCTCAGCCCGCAGTTCCGCGCGGCACTCGTCCAGCACGGCCTTGGCGTCCTGCAGCTCCCGCAGGCTGGTGATCATGGGGAACATGATGCTCATGTTGCCGTAAGCGGAAGCGCGCAGCAGAGCCCGGAGCTGGGTCTTGAAAAAGTCCTTGCGGGTCAGGCAGATGCGGATGGCACGGTAGCCCAGAGCCGGGTTGTCCTCGTGGTCCAGCTTCATGTAATCCACGGTCTTGTCGGCACCGATGTCGCAGGTACGCACCACCACTTTACGGGGAGCCAGGCTCTCCAGCACCTGCTTGTAGGCCTCAAACTGGTAGTCCTCCGTGGGGAAGTCCTTGCAGTTCAGGTAGACGAATTCGGTGCGGAACAGGCCCACGCCGCCGGCGTCGTTCTGCTGCACAGCACCCACGTCGCCCATGCCGCCGATGTTGGCAAACACGTTGATGGTCTTGCCGTCCAGCGTGGTGTTGGGCTTGCCCTTCAGCTCCTGCAACAGGGCCTGCTTTTTCTGGTCCTCCTGCTGGCGCTTTTTCAGGCTCTTGAGCAGGTCGGGGGTGGGGTCCACATACACACAGGCGTTGTAGCCGTCCACCACAGCCATCTTGCCGTCCCAGTCGTCCTGAATGTCCTTACACTGGATCAGGGCGGGGATGTTCATGCTGCGTGCCAGAATGGCGGTGTGGCTGTTGGAGCTGCCCTCGCGGGTGATGAAGCCCAGCAGCAGGCTCTTGTCCATGCGCACCGTCTCGGACGGGGCCAGATCCTCGGCCACCAGAATGCTGGGCTCGGTGCCCTGCAGGCTGGCATTGTCCACCCCCTGCAGAATGTCCAGGATCGCCTGTGCAATGTCGATGACGTCCGCACTGCGGGCCTGCAGATACGGGTCATCCATGGCTGCGAACACGGCAGCCTGATTGTCGCCGGCGGTCTTGACAGCGTACTCGGCGCACTTGTGCTGGCCGTTGATGATCTCCTTGATGGCGTCCACAAAGTCGTCATCTTCCAGCATCATGGCGTGGATGTTGAACACTTCGGCAATGTCCTCGCCTGCTTCGGCCAGTGCCTTTTCGTACAGAGCAGTCTGCTGCTCAATGGCTTTCTGCTGGGCAGCCTCAAAGCGGGCCACCTCTGCAGCGGTGTCGGCGATCTCTGCGGTGGAGATCACGGTGTCCTTTTTCTTATAGATCTTCAGCTTGCCGATGGCAATGCCGTTCAGAATGCTTCTACCGGTGCCTACCTGCATCGCTCATTCTCCTTCTTACTCTTCCATTTCAAAAAAGCCCCCGCAGATCACTCCGCGAGGGCTGTGGCATCACGGCGGGATCAGACGTTCTCGGTCAGGAACTTCTGAATTGCTGCAGCGGCTGCCTCTTCATCGTCGCCTTCTACCTTGATGGTGATGGTCTCGCCCTGCTTGACGCCCATGCCCATCAGAGCCATCAGCTTGCGCATGTCGCAGCTCTTGCCGTCCTTCTCGAGGGTGGCGGTGCTGGCAAAGCCCTTCACGGTCTTGACGAGCAGGCCGGCCGGACGAGCATGGATGCCGCAGGCATCCTTAACGGTATACTGGAATTCCTTCATAATCATTTTCTCCTTACTTGATTTTCCTGTGCCCGGCGCTGCAAACTCCAGCACATGGGGCGTAAAAATACAGGAAAAGTTTATACATCTATTATAAACCCTGCACCGTCTTTTTGCACCGTTCTATATTGCTGATTTTTGCGGCAAAATTTTGGTAGTTTTGAACATACAAAAGCTCCAAAAATGCTCATTTTTTACATTTTTTCATTTTTGTTTGCAAAATTTATGCATTCTGCGACCCAATTTTCCATGCAAAACCGGTCGTTCGTTCCGGGACCGTACCGGTTTTGCCGGGAGTTCCGGCCCGCATCACTCCACGGGGTAGCCTTCGGCGTCCAGCGGCAGGGACGCATAATCCACCGCCTGGGCCTGCTCTCCGGCCTCCCCGGAAGTCTGCTGCGCCGCGTCGCCGGTCAGTTCTTCGTCATGGCGCTCGCCCCAGTCGCCGCTGTAGTCCTCCCCAGAGGTCTGCTGCGCGTCCAGTTCCTCGTCGTGCCGTTCGCCCCAGTCCCCGCTGTAGTCCTCGCCGGAAGTCTGCTGGGCTTCGGCCATGGCCGTCTGCAGGTCCTTCAGACCCACCACCACGCCGGAGGGCCGCTCCAGCAGGTAGGCTCCCACGGCCTTTTTGCGCCACACCAGCAACACCCCGTAGCGGCTGGTCTCTCCGCTGCTGGCCGCCGGGATCAGGGCCGTCCATTTTTCCACCGTTTTGCCCTTGCAGCGGGTCAGATCCATGCCGCTCTGCTGCACCACCCCATTGAAGGCGGAAAAGCTGTCGTCCCATTTGCGGGGGATCTTGACTTTGTCGGCGGTGATGGACGCACCGTCCACCTCCAGCCCGTAGCCGGTGAACCAGGTCTGGATGTCCTGTGCGCTCTCGATCTTGTTCACCGACGCCGCAGCCGTCACCGTACGGGTGCTGATGTAGCGCCCCAGCAGCGCGCTGCACACCACCAGGGCACAGCACATGGCCCCCAGCCCCAGTTTTTTCAGGCTCGTTCTGCTCAACGTGATCACAAACATATCGCCCTGCCTCCCCAGCACCATTTTTGCGTTGCACACTCTGGAACCAGTGTATGCACCGCCCGGGGCCGGTATGCGGCACAAAAAAGGAGCTGCCGCACGCTTTTTCCGTGCAGCAGCTCCCCTATGGGGTCAGTGTGCTTTTGTAAAATCCGCCGGGCAGACGCAGCCCTTTTGCCGCAACACCTGCTGCAGCACCCGGGCCACCCCGTATTCCGTGTTGGGCGGGGCCAGATACGGCACCCGGCTGCGCAGCTCCGGGCTGCCGTTTTCCATCAGGAAGCCGTATCCCACGGCCTCCAGCATCTCGATGTCGTTGTAGGTGTCGCCAAAGGCCATCATGGCACCGGATGGGATGTCCAGCAGCCTGCTCAGACGCTCCACAGCCTTCCCCTTGGTCACGCCGGGGTTGGTCACGTCGATCCAGCATTTGCCGGACACCGCCACGGCCAGTTCCTGCCCGAAGCGGGGGCCGTAGACCTTCTCGTACACCTCCTGCGCATTGTCCTGCGGCAGATAGATGGTAAACTTGTCCACTGCGGCGTCGATGGTGTACAGATCCGACACATAGGCAATGCGGTTGTAGAAGTTGCGGTATACGGCATCATAGCACCGGTCGCAGGGGCGCAGGTAGGCGTTCTCCAACCCGCAGACCACAAAGGAATCCCCGTTTTCCTCCGCGCAGGCCGTCAGCCGGTGCCAGACCTCCGGCTCCATGCGGGAGACGAACAGGTCTTTGCCGCGCCAGCGCACAGCGCCGCCGTTGTCGGCCACCAGAAGGGTCTGCTCCAGCACCGGAGCAAACATCTCTTCCAGCTTGTACAGCGGCCGCCCGCTGGCAGCCGCGAACAGGATATCCTGTCCGGCCAGCTCCTGCACAAGATGCAGAAAGTCCGGCGGCAGCTGACTGTGCCCGTCCAGCAGGGTCGCGTCCATGTCCGACGCGATCAGACGAATATGGTCCATCGCGCTCCTCCTGTCATCCCATGTAGCTGATGTTGGCATCCAGCTCACCGCTGTAGCCATTGATGCGGGCCTTCTCGGTGCCCTGCCACATATCGCAGTCGATGGGGCTGCTGGACACGCCGTAATGGGCGTTCCAGATGGTGTACTTGCGCAGGGCGTCCAGGTCCACCCGCTTGCGGAACCAGGTGGTGGAAGCGTACACACCGGGCTTGTACCCCAGCGACTTGACTTCCTCGCAGAAGGCGATGGCACACTTGGTGCGGTCCTCCTTGCCCAGGCCATCGGCACGGCCGGTGCCGTTGGGAGAGGTGGAAGCCTCGGTATCATAATAGATGGGGTAGTCCAGCTTGCGGCCGTTCAGCGCCCAGTTGCAGCCCTGCGCTTCCTCGCGGGCCTCATCCTCGGTCACTGCCTGGGTGAAGAAATACACGCCCACCTTCAGACCGGCGTTGCGGGCGTTGGTGAAGTGCTCCTCGAACATGGGATCCTTGACCAGGGTGCCGCTGGCACCGTAGCCTCGGTAGCCAATGCGGATGATCACAAAGTTCACACCCGCCTTCTTCACCTTGTTCCAGTCGATGTTGCTCTGGTACTTGGACACGTCGATGCCGAAGTTCACATTCTTCTGCATCACGCCGTCGGCGTCAAAGTAATACAGCTTGCCGTCCACAGACTGGATGCCGGTGACCGGCTTATGGGTGGAGGCGCTGTAGTAATAGGTCTTGCCGTTCTTGGTCAGCCAGCCGGTGTATTCCTCCTGGTTGTCCTTTTTGCCGAACAGCCAGTTCCACAGCCAGCTGAAAAAGCCGTTCTCGTCGCCCAGGTCGATGCACTGTGCCTCGGCCTCATCCAACGCGCCCTCGTCCAGCGCCTTGCGGATCTGCTCGTCGGTCAGCAGCATGGAACCCTCCGGCGTGCGGCCGGACAGGTCGTTCTCGGCGGCATCCGTTTCCTCCGGGGCGGCCAGCGGATCCTGTGCGGCCAGCTCCGGCGTTTCCTGCTGCAGGATCACCGGGCTGTTCTCCTGTGCGGTCTCTGCCGTTTCCGTGCTTTCCGTGGTGTCCGGCTCTGCGTCCTCCGCGCGGCCCGGCACCAGCGAGTCCGGTTCCTCTGCGGTGTCCCGTGCAGGCTCCGCCGGGTTCTCCGCTGCGGCGGGCTCTTCGCCCTGCTCTGCGGTCGTCTCAGACTCCGCGGTCTGTTCGGCAGGCTGCTCGGCGGCTTCCGGCTGTGCCTGTGCCGTGGGTCCTTCCGCCGTCCGGGGCTCTTCCGTGCTGTCCGCAGCGCATTTTTCCGAAGAAGCCGCCGCCCCGGTCTGTTTCTTCCCGAAGAGCTTTGTTTTCTGCTCCGGTTCCGTCCCGCTCTGCTGCCGGACGATGGGCTGCACCGTCACAGCCCACTGCAGGTCGGCCAGATTCATGGCCGCCCCCAGACCGCCGACGGCCAGCACCATAGCCATGGTAAAAACAGCCGCAGCCTTGCCCCAGCCGCGTGCCGAAGATCTGTTGTTCCAAATTCGTTTCATGCCGTACTTCTTCGCCTCCGGATCCCTGTTTTGGTTATCGTCTGCCGCCGCAAAAGCGGACGGCCATTCATGCATTTTCACACAGGTTCAGTATACACCCGATGCCGTCCCGCCGTCAATCGGCTGGACTTTGCCGCCGCGGCCGCCGCGCACGGGCAGGCCTGCGTCCGCACACCCGAAAAATGCTCCAAAAGGGATACGTTTCGCTGGGGCAAAACATTGCACAAAGCCGAAATTTCCTGTTTTTGCTGCCCGAAATCCCGTTTTTTCTTGCTGTCTTGACAGGTGTATGGTATTATACTTGACATGCAGTTTCTCTGCGGCGTACCGCGCCGCAGACCGGAAAGGTTGGTTATTTATGGAAAATGTGAAAGATTTTTTAAAGCGCAAGGACATCGTCATTTCTCCGCAGCGCTACCTCATTGAAGCACTGGGCGCCATGGCACAGGGCCTGTTCGCCAGTCTGCTCATCGGCACCATCATCAAGACGCTGGGCCAACAGACCGGGCTGGAAATGCTGGTGGATCTGGGCGGCTACGCTACGGCCATGAGCGGCCCGGCCATGGCCTGCGCCATCGGCTGGGCGCTCCACTGCCCGCCGCTGGTGCTGTTCAGTCTGATCACGGTGGGCTACTCGGCCAACGCCCTGGGCGGGGCCGGCGGCCCGCTGGCCGTGCTGATCATTGCCATCGTGGCCGCTGAACTGGGCAAGGCCGTGAGCAATGAGACCAAGGTGGACATCCTGGTCACCCCGCTGGTGACCATCTTTGTGGGCGTCGGTCTGTCCATGCTCATCGCTGCCCCCATCGGCGCAGCCGCAAGCCAGGTGGGCACCCTGATCATGTGGGCCACCGAGCAGGCCCCGCTGATCATGGGCATTCTGGTGTCGGTGATCGTGGGCGTAGCCCTCACCCTGCCCATCTCCTCGGCAGCCATCTGCGCCGCACTGGGCCTGACCGGTCTGGCCGGCGGTGCCGCCGTGGCGGGCTGCTGCGCCCAGATGGTGGGCTTTGCCGTGATGAGCTACCGCGAGAACGGTGTAGGCGGTCTGGTGAGTCAGGGCCTGGGCACCAGCATGCTGCAGATGGGCAACATCATCAAGAACCCCCGCATCTGGATCGCCCCCACGCTGGCCAGTGCCATCACCGGCCCGCTGGCCACCTGCCTGTTCCACTTTGAGATGAACGGTGCCGCCGTTTCCTCCGGCATGGGCACCTGCGGTCTGGTGGGCCAGATCGGCGTGTACACCGGCTGGGTCAGCGACATTGCCGCCGGCACCAAAGCTGCCATCACCCCCATGGACTGGGCGGCCATGATCCTGCTGTGCTTCGTCCTGCCCGCCGTGCTCAGCGTCCTCTTCTGTGAGGCAGAGCGCAAGCTGGGCTGGATCAAGGACGGCGACCTGAAGCTGAACTAAAGCATTATGATATGAAAAGCCGGAGGCGTTTCAGAGCGCTTCCGGCTTTTTGGCTTTATGCCAGCTTTGAAGTCAGGTCTTTCCGACGATTTGTTCTCCGTCCAGTACCGCCTGTTTCAGGGTATCGCCGTCGTACACCAGCTTGAGCGAAAAATACGGTCGATCCCCGTTGAGCAGGCGGAAGAAAATTTTGTCGCCCTCCCAGATGGGCAGTTCCGTCACCTTTTCCTTGGGCACCCACTCCAGCACACCCTCTTTGCAGGCATCGCCCTGCACCATCTCGCCCTGCCAGCCGTCAGCGGTGTACAGGTGGATGAACTCGGTCATGTTGCCCCACACAAAGGTCAGCAGGCCCCGGCAGCGCCAGCGCGTCAGGGTAAGGCCCGTTTCCTCCCGCACCTCCCGCACAAGGCAGTCCTCCGGGCTTTCAAAGCGCTCAAATTTGCCGCCTACGCCCACCCACTTGTCGTGGTTGTAGTCGTCCTGTTTTTTGATGCGGTGCAGCATCAGGTAGGCGTCATCCCGCTCCAGATAGCACAGCGTCGTGCTGAAGATGGGGTACTCCGGATCCATAAAAGCACCTAAGTTCATGGGTGTATTCTCCTTTTTCTGCGTTATTTTCGGCCAGAAAGAGGACCCGGCAGAGCCCGCAGGCTCTGCCGGGTCACTTCGTATGCTTTTTCGGTGTCGGGGAGCCGTCAGCCCTTCCGGCTGGCGCGGCCCTGTCCGGCATTGTTCAGCTTGCGCACCAGATCATTCTGATGCTTGCGCTGGCTGGGCGTGGGCTGGGGGTCCGGCTTTTCCTCCGCACGCTTTGCCGTCTGGGCGGCGTCCGGGTCGATGCGCACCAGATCCCATTCCTGGTTGCCGCCGGCCACATAGGTCCAGATCTGGGCCTGGGCACCGTTTGCGGTGTTCATGCCCACCAGGTCAATGTATTTGTCCGCCAGCACATTCCGGATGCGGGTGTGACCGCTGCGGGTGGGTTCCAGCGTCCAGCACTGGCTCCAGCCGTTGGTGCGGCTCCACTGGTGCAGCCAGGTGCCTTCCACCACGCCGCCCAGGGCCAGGTCGATCACCTTGCCGGTAAAGCGGTTCTGGATGCGCCAGCGCCCGCCGCCTGCGTCCACGAACTGCCACTGCTGCCACGGATGGCCCGCGTAGCTCCACAGCTGGATGGCGGCGCCGTTCTCCGTGTTGAAGTCCTTTACTTCCAGCACCTTCCCGTTCGGGGCTTTGATGATGTAAAATTCATTTTCCAGTATAACGACCTGCGATGCCTTCGCCATAGAGCACGACTCCTTTCCTTCCTGGTAGCCCTATTATAACGTATCGGCCGCGCGGCAACAAGGATGCTTTTCCATAATCTTTTTTCGATTTCTTGTGCACTTTGCATCTTTTTCCGAGAGTTCCGGCCACTTTGCACTCTGCCGTGGAATGTGGTACAATAAACTTATCCGATCACAGGAGGGAAATTGCCATGACCAATGAGACCATTCAGACCATCCGGAGCCGCCGCAGCTGCCGCGCCTACAAACCGGAGCAGATCACCAACGAAGAACTGGAAGCCGTTCTGGGTGCCGGCACCTATGCTGCCAGCGCCATGGGCAAGCAGAGCGCCAAGATCGTGGTGGTGCAGGACGCTGCCACGCGGGAAACGCTCTCCCGCATGAACGCCGCCATCATGGGCAAGGACTGCGACCCCATGTACGGTGCGCCCACCATTCTGGTGGTGCTGGCCGATGCCAACGCCAAGTGCGCTGTGCAGGACGGCAGCCTTGTCATGGGCAACCTGATGCTGGCCGCCGCCTCGCTGGGGCTGGGCAGCTGCTGGATCAACCGCGCCAAAGAAGAGTTTGAGAGCGAAGAGGGCAAGACCCTGCTGAAGAAGTGGGGCATCGAGGGCGAGTGGATCGGCGTCGGCCACTGCATCCTGGGCTACCCCGCCGGGGACCCTCAGCCCGCCGCGCCCCGCAAATCGGATTACATCCTCAAGGTGTGATCCCCGACAAAAGTAGGAGCACTATGAAACCCGATTACAAACTGGTCGCCAAGGCCAAATACATCCACACCACCGCCGACCTTGCCAGCGAGATCTGGCACGAGGTCTACAAACGCTATTACCCCGGCAAGCAGCTGGACACTCTGGTGGAGGAGCTGCAGAGCGCCGAAGCCATCGAGGCCGACATCGACAACGACGTGAACTATTTTCTCGTCGTGCTGGGCGGCAAGAACATCGGCTACTTTGCCTGGAAGATGGAGAACACCGCCCTGCACCTGATGCACCTGTACCTCAAGCCGGAGTACCGCGGCAAGGCCATCGGCCGCGACATCGTGCTTTCCTGCGAGCGTCTGGCCCGGGGCGAGGGCAAGGGCCGCATGTGGTGCACCGTGCATGCCAAGGCCCTGCCCGTACAGCAGTTCTTCAAGGCGCTGCGCTACCGCAGCCTGAAGCCCGCCGAGCAGGAAACCGGCACCGTGCCCCGCAATGAGCTGGTGTTTGAGCACACTCTGTAAGGCTGTGCCCGGTTTGCCGCAAAAAGGCATTGAAATTTCTCCCGGTTTGTACTACACTGGTGTAGTGCAATGAAGCAGCGGCACCCGCCGCCGGACAGAAAAAGGAGAACGCGCATGGCAAAAGATCATCCGACCGGGCAATCCGGTCTGTACGAGGCTTTCCTGCAGCTCAAGACCCCGGAACAGTGCTACCGTTTTCTGCAGGACGTCTGCAGCTATTCCGAGCTGAGTGCAATGGAACAGCGCTTCAACATTGCGGAGATGCTGGCAGACAAGCGCATCTATACCGAGATCATGGACAAGACCGGCGCGTCCAGTGCCATCATCAGCCGGGTCAGCCGGGTACTGAGCGCAGACGGCAGCGTCCTGCGCGAATTGCTGGAAGCCGACAAGAATATGCACTGATTTTTTCACCGCGTGCCGCTTTGCGGTGCGCGGCGTTCTTATTTTCAAGGAGGTTTTATCCCAATGAGCAAAGCTGTTGTGTTTTTTGCCGAAGGCACCGAAGAGTGCGAGGCCCTGCTGGTGGTGGACCTGCTCCGCCGCGCTAAAGTGGAGGTGACCGTGGCCAGCGCATCCGGCAGCCGCGAGATCCTGAGCAGCCACAAAATCCGCATCACCGCCGACGCACTGGCCGAAGAAGTGGACTATTCCGACGTGGATCTGGTGGTGCTGCCCGGCGGCATCCCCGGCACGCCGAATCTGGCCGCCAACAAGACCGTAACCGACACCTGCACCGCCTTTGCAAAATCCGGCAAAAAGGTGGCCGCCATCTGCGCCGCACCCAGCGTGCTGGCCTCTCTGGGCCTGCTGGAAGGCAAAAATGCCACGGCCCACGCCGGATTTCAGGACAAGCTGGCCGGTGCCCATGTGCTGGACGCCGAAGTGGTCGTGGATGGCAACATCACCACCAGCTACGGTCTGGGTGGTGCCATCCCGTTTGCACTGGAGCTGGTGCGCCAGCTGGCCGGGCAGGCCGAGGCCGACCGCATCCGGAACGCCATCGCCTACCGGCACTGAAAGGAGGCCTGTTCCATGCGTTTTGTCACCTGCCTTGGCCCGGATGGTGTGGAGGAGCCCGCCGTCCTCTCTGCCGACGGCACCGCCGTCACCCCGCTGCGCTGGCTGGGCCTGCCCTGCGACACCCTGACCGAGGCCATCCCGCAATTGACCCCCGCCGTGCGGGCCGGGCTGGCGCTGGCCCTGTCGGCCATCCCGTCGGTCCCGCTGGATGCCGTGCAGCTGCAGAGCCCCATTCCCTGCCCGGCACAGGACGTTGTCTGCCTGGGCATCAACTACATGGCTCACTCGGACGAGGCGGAAAAGTATTCCGCCGACGCCTTTGCCACCCAGCATCAGGACGCCATCTACTTTTCCAAGCGGGTCACCCGTGCCGTGCCGGACGGCGGCTTCATCGAGGCCCACACCGACCTGGTAAAGAAGCTGGACTACGAGTGTGAGCTGGCCGTGGTGCTGGGCCGGGATGCCAAAGACGTGCCCGCCGGGCAGACCAGGGACTATGTGTTCGGCTACACCATCCTGAACGACGTTTCCGCCCGCGATGTGCAGACGGCCCACAAGCAGTGGTACTTTGGCAAAAGTCTGGACGGCTTTACCCCCATCGGCCCCTGCATCGTGACGGCAGATGAGTTTGAAGCCTACCCGCCGCAGCTGGGCATCCGCAGTTTTGTCAACGGCGAAAAGCGGCAGGACTCCAACACCCGTCTGCAGATTTTTGACATCGACCATGTCATCCACGAGCTTTCGCAGGGCATGACCCTGAAGGCCGGAACCATCATCGCCACCGGCACCCCCGCCGGTGTGGGCATGGGCATGGATCCGCCGCAGTTCCTGCAGCCCGGCGACACGGTACGCTGCGAGATCGACGGCATTGGCAGCCTGACCAATACCGTGCGGTAACCGTTTGGGCAGTTGTGCCAAATCCAGCACAGCTTTTCCGTCTGTTTGCATGAAAATCCAGTCAGGCCCTGCTTTTTCGCGGGCTGCTGTGCTATACTGGAAGATACGAGAATACGGCAGCCTCCGGGCTGCAGCAAAGGGGTAAATGAGATTATGAAGGAATACGCATTCGGCATCGACCTGGGCGGCACCACCGCCAAGATCGGCCTGTTCACCACCGCCGGCGCTCTGCTGGAAAAGTGGGAGGTCCCCACCGACACCTCCAATGCCGGTGAACACATCCTGGAAAATCTGGCTGCGGCCATCATGGGCAAAATGCAGGAAAAGGCCATTCCCGCCGAGCAGGTGGAGGGCGTGGGCATCGGCGTGCCCGGCCCGGTGCTGGACAGCAGCGTGGTGCCCATCGTCTGTGCCAACCTGGGTGGCTGGGGCCAGCGCAACGTGTCGGCCCAGCTCTCCGGCCTGCTGGACGGCCTGAAGGTGCTGGTGGGCAATGATGCCAACGTGGCTGCCCTGGGCGAGATCTGGATGGGTGCCGCCAAGGGCTGCCGCAGTGCTGTCATGGTCACCCTGGGCACCGGCGTAGGCGGCGGCGTCATCGTGAACGGCAAGGTCATCGACGGCTCCCACGGGGCCGGCGGCGAGATCGGCCACATTACGGTGAACCGCCACGAGACCGCCACCTGTGGCTGCGGCAAGCACGGCTGCCTGGAACAGTACTCCAGCGCCACCGGCGTGGTCCGCTGCATGAAGAAGCTGCTGGACGAGAACCCGGACATCCCCTGCACCCTGCGCGGCATCGACTTTGCCGCCAAGGACGTATTCGACGCTGCCCGCAGCGGCGACGCCCTTGCCGCCCGCGAGGTGGACGAGATGACCGACACGCTGGGCATGGCACTGGCCAGCATCGCCGCCACCACCGACCCGGAGATGTTCATGATCGGCGGCGGTGTGGCCCGCGCAGGCGAGGTGCTGTTCGACCCGCTGCGCGAGCACTACAAGACCTACGCCTTCAAGTCCTGCCGGGAGACCCCCATCGTGGCGGCCACACTGGGCAACGACGCCGGCATCTACGGTTCCGTGCGTCTGATCGTGGGCGAATAAAACATACCTGATCGCAAAAGAGGCGCTGCCATCCGGCAGCGCCTCTTTTCTTATCCTTTACAGCGTATCTTCTCCCGGCAGCTGGTTCCACAGGCGGTAGTACACGCCCTGCTTTGCCAGCAGCTGTTCGTGGGTACCGGATTCCACAATGCCCTCTTCGCCCAGAACAAGGATGCGGTCGTAATCCTTGATGGTGGTCAGGCGGTGGGCAATGGTCAGGGTGGTGCGGCCGTGGGCCAGTTTTTCCAGGCTCTGGCCCACCAGGATCTCGCTCTCGTTGTCCAGTGCGCTGGTGGCCTCGTCCAGAATCAGGATGGACGGGTTCTTCAGGAACACACGGGCAATGGCGATGCGCTGCTTCTGGCCGCCGGACAGCTTGACGCCGCGCTCTCCGACGTAGGTGTCAAAGCCGTCCTTCAGGGCCAGAATGAACCGCTCGGCACCGGCCAGCCGGGCGGCCTCCACGATCTCCTCGCGGGTGGCACCGGGCTTGCCGTAGGCGATGTTCTGGGCCACCGTGCCGCTGAACAGGTACACGTCCTGCTGCACGATGCCGATGTCCTGCCGCAGGCTCTTCAGGGTGACATGGCGGATATCCTGCCCGTCGATGAGGATGCGGCCGTCCGTCACCTCGTAAAAGCGGGGGATCAGGTTGCACAGGGTGGTCTTGCCGCCGCCGGAAGCGCCCACCAGCGCCAGCCGCTCCCCGGCGTGGATGGCCAGACTGATGTCGTGCAGCACCTTGTTGTGGTCATCCGGGTACTCAAAGCTGACGTTCTCGAACCGGATCGCGCCGGGGCCGGGCTGCAGGGGCACGGCGTCCGGGGCGTCCTGAATGGCCACCGGGGTGTCCATGATCTCGGCAAAGCGCTCAATACCGGTCATGCCGCGCTGGAACTGCTCGGCAAATTCCACAATGCGCCGGATGGTGGCAATGAGGGTGGTGACGTACAGCATGTAGGCCACCAGATCACCGGCAGTGATCCTGCCGTATACCAGCGACAGGCCGCCTGCCAGAATGACCACCAGATACATCAGGCCGTCGAACAGGCGGGTGGAGGTGTTGAAGGCACCCATGGCGTAGTAACCAAGGGTCTTGATCTGCTCAAAATCCTTGTTGCCCTTGGCAAATTTTTTCCGCTCTTCGTCATCGGCGGCAAACGCCTTGACCACGCCCTGCCCCAGCAGGCTGTCCTCGATGGTGGAGTTCAGTTCACCGATCTGCACCCGCTGCTGGCGGAACCGTGCCCGCAGCCGGCCGTTCAGGTACACCGACACCACCCCCATCAGGGGCACACAGGCAAACACCGCCAGCGTCAGCGGGATGCTGGCCTGGCACAGGATGACGAAGGACACCACGATCTTGATGGCCGCGATGAAAAATTCCTCCGGGCAGTGGTGGGCAAACTCGGTCACATCGAACAGGTCGTTGGTGATGCGGCCCATGATGGTGCCCACCTTGGTGTTGTTGTAGTAGGTGTGGTCCAGACGCAGCAGGTGGTCAAAGGCGTCGCGGCGCATATCCGTCTCGATGTGCACGCCCATGATGTGGCCGATGCTGGACATATAGTAGCTGGCCGCGCCGTCGATGATGCGCAGCACGAAGTACAGCGCCGCCAGCCGCAGCACGATGCCCGCCGTCAGGGTGATGCCCACCCCCATGGCGGAGTTGGTGATGGTGCTCATGATCTTGGGCAGCACGATGTCGCACAGAGTCGTCAGTGCGGCACAGAACAGGTCCAGGAACAGGGTCTTTTTGTACTTGACCAGATAGGGCAGGAAGCGCCGGATCAGCGCGCCGCTGCTGGCGTGATGTGCCCCGGGGTCATTGATCTTCTGTTTTGGCATGATACCTCCCATAATAGGCTTCCCTGAGGGGAAAGCTTCCTTATCCCTTTTTGCTGTAATCCCGCTCGCCGTAAATGGCGGTGCCGATGCGCACCAGCGTGGCACCCTCGCGGATGGCGTTTTCAAAGTCGCCGCTCATGCCCATGGAAAGGGTCTCCATGGCCACGTTCTGATAGCCGTGCTCCCCGGCCTGCACGAACAGCTTGTACACCTGGGCCAGATACCGGCGGTTCTGGGCGTCGTCGTCGTTCACGGGCGGGATGGCCATCAGGCCCTTCACCCGGATGTGTTCCTGTGCGGCAGCCGCATCCAGCAGGGGCCAGAGGGCTTCCGGTGCCACACCGGTCTTGCTCTCCTCGCCGCCGATGTTCACCTCCAGCAGCACATTCTGCACGATGCCGGCCTTAGCGGCTTCCTTTTCGATGGCGGCCAGCAGGTGTTCGCTGTCCACGCTCTGGATGAGGCTGGCGCGGCCCAGCACCTTTTTGATCTTGTTGGTCTGCAGGTGGCCGATAAAATGGCTGGGCTTGCCGCAATAGGCCCCGGCGTCAAAGTTTGCGCACAGCTCCTGCACATGGTTCTCGCCAAACACGTCAATGGGCAGCGCGGCACTGGCGGCCACCGTCTCAGCGGTGCGGGTCTTGCAGGCGGCGCACAGCTGCACCTGCGCCGGGTCGCGGCCTGCTTCCCGGGCAGCGGCAGCCATCTTTGCGCGGATCTCCTCCACGGCTTCCCGCATTTGCTCCAACGTCTTTTCTGCCATGGTATCTCAGTCCTCCTCGGTATACTTGGCGCGCTCGCCGCCAATGAGCTTCGGGCGGGTGCGGGCGCACAGGATATTTGCTTCGCCGATCTTGGAAAGGCTCAGCCGCACCGGCACGGCCACCCGCTTCAGGTGCATGCCGATGAGGGTGCCGCCGATGTCGATGCCCGCGTGGGCGCGGATCTCCTCCACGGCCACCGGGTCCCGGAAGTTCTTCCAGCAGGTAGTGGCCCAGCTGCCGCCGGCATGGGGCCGGGGCACCACGCACACTTCCTCCCAGCCGTATTTTTCCGCAGCTTCCCGCTCGATGATAATGGCCCGGTTCAGATGCTCACAGCACTGCGCTGCCAGCCAGATGCCGTTTTCGGCCAGCACCGGGGCAATGCCTGCATACACGGCGCGGGCCGCTTCCAGGCTGGAATCCTTGCCGATGTGCCCGCCCACGATCTCGCTGGACGAGCAGCCTACCACAAACACATCGCCTTTTTTCAGCTTTGCTTCGGCCAGCAGTTCGGTCACGGCCTGCCGGGCCTCCTGTTCGATCTGTTTCTGAAATGCTTCTGTCATATCAAAACACCTCGGTCTTTAAATGCGTGCCGACAGCACCTGTGCGCTGTCCGCCGCGCCAAAATACACTTTGCTGCCCACCGGGCACACCGCCGTGCAGCTGCTGCCGCCGGTGAACGTCCGCTTCCAGCTGCCGTCGGCGGTGCTCACCGCCTCCGCGCAGGGAGCGTCGGACGGCAGGCCGAACAGCTTTTCCTGCAGATTCTGACCCGCCCGCAGGGCGATGCCCCGCAGCAGGGTGCTGTCGGCGTTCTTTTCCAGCCAGCCGCTGCGGGCCCAGCGGTAGCTGATGTACAGGGTGCCGTCGGCTTCCATGGCCAGTGCACCGGGGTAGCCCGGCAGGCCGGAAAAGGCACTTTGGCAGTTTTTGCCGCCCGCCGTCAGTTCCCGGGCGTCAGCGTCCATGCTCCATACACAGCGATTGCCCAGATCCGAAACATACAGGGTCCTGCCGTCCGGGCTCAGGGCCAGGCCGGATGCCCCGGCCACGCCGCCGACCACCCGCTGCACCGACCGATCCGCCGGGTCGTACACATACACCCAGCCGGTGCCGGTGTGGGCCAGCAGCTCGGTGCGCAGGGCCGCTTCCAGCCCATTGTCCACGGCTTCCCCGCCCGCCACGGCAAAGTACACCTTGCCGTCCGGGCCGGCCTCCACCGCAGAGACGGCCCCCAGCAGGGCCCCGTCGATCTGGGTGACCACCTGTTCCACGGCCGCGCCCCAGCTGTCGTGTCTTGCACGGCACAGGGCCCCGCCGCCGGGGGTGAGGACGGTCAGCCACAGGTCCCCGTCTGCATCAAAAGCAAAGCCGGTCAGCTCTCCGTCCACGCTCAGGATGGCCGAAAAGCTGCCGCCATCGGTGCGCACAAGGTCACTCTTCCGCTTTTTCAGGGTCGCGCCGTTGTACGCAGCCGCATACACAAAGCCGTCCTGCTCACGGATGCAGTCCACGCCCTGATAGTCTCTCAGTGCCAGCACATCCCGGCTGTCGGCAGAAAGGGCTGTCTGCACGGCACCGGTGCTCTGGCGCACCTCCGGCGCGGTGTAGGCCTGCGGCGGGGTGTCGATGGGCCGGAACACCAGCGCATACACCAGTGCCAGCAGGATGCCCACCCCGAACACGGTGCTGGCGGTACGGAACCGCTTGAGCAGCGCATCCCGCTCGGCCGCCATCTGGGCCGCATATTCGGCCCGGCGGCGTGCCGCCCGGGCATTGGCGCGGTTGGCCCGCCGCATCCAGCGGTCCACGAACAAGGCCACCTGCGGCCCCACCGTGAGGGACGCAATGGCAAGGATCAGCAAAAATTCAACCAGTCCGATTCGCATGCAAAAATTTCCTTTGTCTGTCTGAAAATGATGGGGACTCCATCTTGCGCTAGTATAGCATTCCCGCGCGCAAAGGGCAAGCGGGACAAAAAAGAACTGCCACACAGCATCGTGCAGCAGCTCCGGTTTTCAGGTTCTCTTTCTCAGCCGTCCCTCGATCCGGCCACGCAGAGGGCAGTACCATGTATAATAGTGCCTCTTCAGCAGCCGCTGCAAAATGCGGCTGACCGCGCTGGGCTTCGGCTTCCAGCTTTCGGCATAGCGGTGGATGGAGTAGGTCTTGGGCGTCACCCGGAGCTTCCGGGTGGCAAACTCCATCGGGCAGAAATACTCTGCCGGAAAGATCTCCATTTCCGCGATGCTCTGCCTTGTTCCGTCTACGCGCACGCCCAGCGTCTGCAATACTTTTGTATTCCGCTCCGGGCAGGGCGTCAGATCCACGCTGCCGTCTGCCTTTATAAAATCCAGTGCATCGTAATCCCGCAGCAACGCCTGCACCACCGGGTTGCCCTTGCACGCCCCGAACCCCAGCCCGGTGGCTACTTCGTTGTTGTTCTGAAACCCCATAAACCCGGGCAGTTCCAGCAGCTCATCCAGCGGGCGCACCAGCTCCACGTCTGTATCCAGATAGATGCCGCCGTACTCGTACACCACCGCCAGCCGCGCATAGTCCGATACAAAGGCGTATTTCTTTGCCTCGTAGGCCTGCTGTGCGTAGCGGTTTGCGCTGATCTCAAAATTCGTCTCGTCCCAGCGCATGATCCGGTAGTCCGGGCAGAACTTCTGCCAGCTTTCCATGCACTTGCGGTCCGCTTCGCTGATCGGCCCGCCGCCGAACCAGCAGTAATGAATGATTTTCGGGATACTCACACACAATACCTCATCTGTTGCTCTGCAAACGGCCGCTGTTTTTCTCCGCATGGCGTGCCTTTGCACCTTTCTCAACAAGTTTATTATCCTATACAAAACACGCAGCGTCAAGCACTTTTGCGCAAACGACCCTGTGCAGCACACATTTTGTGTGGTATACTGGGGTGTGTGAAGGGGTTTTCAAATGCTTCACGCAAGTTTCACAGGATTTTCCAATTCTTCGATTAAGATAGATGTGATTCAAGCTGATAGGAGGGACCTGTTTTATGGCAAAGATCCTGATCGTTGACGACGAGCCCCGCATCCGGGAGCTCATCCGCGAGAATTTACAATATGCGGGCTATGCGTGCGAGGAAGCCGGTGACGGCTCTGCCGCCCTGTCGCTGCTGTCCGGCGGCGGGTTCGACCTGGTGATCCTGGACCTGATGATGCCCTTTATGGACGGTATGACCTGCCTGCGTGAGATGCGCACCCGCCACATCAACACCCCCGTGATCATCCTCACTGCCCGCGGCGAGGAATACGACAAGCTGGCCGGTCTGGAGGGCGGTGCCGACGACTATGTGGTCAAGCCCTTCTCCCCCCGGGAGCTGGTGGCCCGCGTGCGTGCCGTGCTCAACCGCACCATGCCCCGGGCGGAAACTTCTTCCGCCACCATGACCTTCGGGGACCTGACCATCGACACCGCCAGCCACACCGTGCGGGTGGCCGGGGAGGATGTGGCCCTGACCCCCAAGGAGTTCGACCTGCTGGTGTTCCTGGCCTCCAACAAGGGCATCGCCCTCAGCCGCGAAAAGATCCTGCAGAAGGTATGGAACTACGACTACTTCGGCGAGGACCGCACCGTGGACACTCACGTCAAGATGCTGCGCGGTCACCTGGGCAAATGCCGCAGCTACATTGCCACCGTGTGGGGCATCGGCTACAAGTTCGACCCCGACGCAGTGCGGTAAACGGAGGCTGTGCAGTTCATGCGGCGAACAAACAATGCCCGGCGCGGGCTTGGCATCCGCGGGCAGCTGATGTTCTTTTTGTGCTTCATCTGCCTGTTTCTGCTGGTGCTGTTCTGGATCCTGTCCACCCAGCTGCTGGAACCGCTGTACACCCGGCACATCGAGCGGCAGCTGACCACCCAGGCCGAAAACGTGGTGTCCCAGCTGGACGACGCTCTGGCCGAGGGCACAACTCTTTCTTCCTGGTCCTTCGGACGGCTGTATGTCAACACCGGCTTTTTTGACAAGCTGGCCATAGACCTGTATTCCAAGGGAGCGCTGAGCAGCTTCTGTGTGGACATCTCCGACTCCACCCTGCGGCAGATCTACAAGATCGAGAACCAGTCTTACTGCAACTTACATGAGACGTATCTTTCGGACGCATCCAGCAATGAGGTGGTGAACACCGCCATTGCCATGCGCAAGAAGTGCCGCACCTCGCCGGGCGGCTTCAAGCAGACGCTCAACCCGCCCCGCCTGTCCGGCTCGGCCCAGCTTCTGGTGGGCCGCACCACAGCCGACGGCAGCTACACCGTGCTGGTGACCACCAGTCTGGTGCATGTGGCCGAGGCCAGCAACGTGCTGAGAACCCTGCTGCCGCTGGCGGCGGCACTGATCTTTGTCTTTGCCATGTCGGCGGCGTGGCTGTTCAGTGAGTGGTTCACAAAGCCCCTGCGGCAGCTGTCCCGCGCCGCCCGCCAGATGGCCAAGGGCAACTACGCCGTGCAGGTGGAGAGCCGCCGCAGCGACGAGCTGGGCGATCTGGCACAGGACTTCAACCATATGGCAGAGGAGGTGCAGCGGGCGGCCCAGATGCAGCGGGACCTGCTGGCCAACGTCTCCCACGACCTGCGCACCCCGCTGACCCTCATCAAGGGCTACGCCGAGACGGTGCGCGACCTGACCGGCGATGACAAGGCCCACCGCGACGAACAAATGAACATCATCGTGGACGAGACCGACCGCCTGACCGCGCTGGTGTCCAGCGTGATGGAGCTGAGCAAGGTGACCAGCGGTGCCGACCGCTGTGAGCGGGTGAACTTTGATATGGGCCAGCTGTGCGACGAAGTGAGCGAACGCTACGACGCCATCTGTGCTCAGAACGGTTGGCAGCTCAAACTGGAGCTGCCGGATGAGGAGCTGCCCGTCTACGCCGACCCGGACATGATGCAGCGCGCGCTGCACAACCTGCTGGGCAACGCCATGCACCACATCGGGCCGGACGGCATCTTTATCCTGCGGGCTTCCCGCTGCACCGAAGGGGTCCGCGTGGAGGTGGAGGACCACGGCCCCGGCATCGCCGCCGCCGACCTGCCCTATATCTTCGACCGCTACTACCGCTCCCGTTCGGACGCCGGCAAGCAGGGCACCGGGCTGGGCCTTTCCATCACCAAGGCCATCTTCCAGCAGCACGGCTTCCGCTTCGGCGTGCAGAGCACGCTGGGCAAAGGCACCATCTTCTGGTTCATCATGAACGACCTGCCCGCCAGCGGACAGGCCGCCGCCCTTTGATTTTACAGCAACAAAAAAGCAGCGCATCTTCGCTCAGAAGATGCGCTGCTTTTTTCAGGTCGAGCTTGCACTGCGGTAAATGCCGAAGGTGTTGTCCGGTGCGGGCATCTCCACACGGGAGGCCCGGTCGTTCACCTTCCACATCAGGGCCCCCATGGCCCCCAGAACCGCCAGCACGATAAGCCATTTGACGGCATTCGGAAGTTTATTCATATGTACGTCCTTTTTTATTGTTATTCCGGGCAGCACCGCCTGCGTGCAGCGCACAGCAGCGCCCCGGCCTGTGTTTCGTCCAGTGCCTGCACCCACGGCCCGCGCGGGCAGGCCCCTGCGCCGGTGTTGCCGGCCTCGGCAAACCGGGCAAGGTCCGAGTCGGTGCGGTCGTTCCAGCCCGCAAAGCCCTCCGGGGCAATGTGGGCCCCCAGACGGCTGGCCAGCACCGCCGTTTTCCCGGTGGGCCGCCAGGGCCGCCCCAGATACACGGTGCCCTGCGGGCAGCTATCCGACACAAAGTCGCAGTCCCAGAACACAAAGCCCAGGCCCTCCGCGCTGCCGGACGGTGCCGTGACCCAGCTGTGGGGCAGGCCGTTGTTCACCGTGCGCAGGGTACACTGCTCAAACAGGGCATCCGCCCCGCCAAAGATGAAATCAATGTCTCCCGCGATCTCACAATCGTGGTAATACTGGGCGCTTGCCCGGCGCGGAGCAAGGCCGCGCGGGCCGAGGAAGCCGTCCTTCTCCCGCTCCTTCTCCGGCAGAGGGGCGCAGAACAGCGTATCCTGATTGCCCAGCAGCCGCACCTTCTCGAACACCGCATGGGCGCTGTCCACATAGGCCGCCACGGCCTGGCCCGCCTTTGCGCCGGGGCCGGCATCGTTCTCAATGGTCAGATCTTCCACCCGCAGCCGCTCGCCGCTGAAAAACGCCGTGTAGCTGCGGAAGGTATGGGTGGGCCGCCCATCCGGGTGGGGCAGCTTGCCGCCGTCCCCCCACACGAGCCGGGTGCAGTCCGCCCCGGCACCCTGCAGGGCGATGTCCTTTTTTTCGCAGACCAGTTTTTCCCGGTAAATGCCCGCCCCGATGCGGATCTGGGCCGGGCAGTCGTAGGGGACGGCCAGCACCGCCTCGGAAATGGATGCAAAGTCCCCGCTGCCGTCCTGTGCCACCGTGATGCAAAGCATAGTTTCGTGTCCTCCTGCGTCTGGTTTTATAGCTTTATAGTATACCCCTCCTTCCCGCAAAAAGCAACGGGTCAGCCGCCGTTTTCCAGCCGCAGCACCGCCGCCGTGATGTCATCCGGGCGGCCGGTGCACAGGGCCCGCGCCCGTGCCGTCTCCACCAGCGTCTTTGCCACCTGGGCCGGTGCTTCGCCTGCCGCAGCGGACAGCTCCAGCTGCTTTGCCACCCACGCGGTGCCGTCCACCAGCAGCCCGTCCGACACCAGCACCGCATAATCCCCGGCACACAGATGCACCACCCGGCTCTGGCCGTTCACCCCGCCCAGAATGCCCACCGGCAGGCTCACGTCCCCCACGGCCCGCGCCCTGCCGCCGTGCACCAGAAAGCCCGGGGCTGCCCCGGCCTTGAACAGCCGTGCCGTGCCGGTGTACAGGTCCACACTGATCAGATCCAGCGTTGCGCCGCTCTCTTCCTCGCTCTTAAGAGCCAGCGCCACGTTCACCAGCCTTGCCGCCAGTTCTGCCGGGATGCCCGCCTTCAGCAGCCGGGCCGTCAGCTCTGCCGCCAGATTGCCGTCCACCGCCGCCGGACGGCCGGTGCCCATGCCGTCGCACAGGATCATCTGGGCCGCTGTCGGGCTGCAGAACTGCTGCACCGCGTCGCCGGACACCTCCCCCTGCGCCGCCGCGCCCGCCATGCCGAACACCGCCCGCAGCACCGGTCTTTCACTGAACAACAGGGTCGTCATGCCCTTGCAGGACAGCACCTGCGGCGTTTCCAACGTGCGGCGGCAGATGCGCCCCACCTCGCGGGCCAGCGCCGCCAGCTCCTGCGGGCCGAACCGGGTGCGCGGCAGGGTGACCGCCGCATGGGTGCGGCCCAGGTCATCCAGCGTGACCGCGCATTCCAGCGGCGGGCTGCCCAGAGAGGTGAAAAACGCCGCCACCCGGTCGGAGCGGTAGGGCTCCGGCTCGCCCGGACGGCCCAGCTGCTCCCCCAGCACGGCCAGTGCCTCGGCCACGGCACTGTACTGCTCGGTGAACACGGTGCGCATGGCCTCGGCGTGGAGACGGCTCTCCTTGCGGCTGCGGTAGAGCGCAAAGGAGCGGGCTGCCGCCGCGCACAGCGCCGCCGGGTGGATGCACCGGGACAATTGCCCGGGCAATTGCGCCGGTTCCAGCCTGCCGTTTTCTTCCAGCAGCGGGCGCAGGGCCTCCATGCCCTCCAGCGTGGCCGCATACTCCTGCTTCCAGCACTGTTCTCGCCGCCCGCAGTTGAAGCACAGGCTGTCGTGGGTGTTGTCAATGACCCAGCGATAGCTCTCGCACCGGTGCGGCAGGGCATTGTACACGTCGTTCACCGTCTCGGCCAGCGACGAAAGGCTCTGGGCCACGGCTTCCAGCCGGGTGGCCGCCGCCGGGTAGCGGGCGCGCTCCACCGGCTGGGAACGGTCGGCCGGTGCGGCCACAGGAGCCAGCCAGCTTTTGGGCAGAGCCAGCACGCACAGGATGCCCGCCCCTGCGCTGAACAGCACTGCAAAGGCCTGCCCGGGCGGCTGGACGCAGAGCACCCCCGTCACGCAGCCGCCCGCATAGGCGGCAGCCGCTTCCACCCGGCGGCCCGGGGCCAGAATGCAGGCTGCACTCGCCCCGCAGGCAAGCCCGGCGGCCGCGCAGGCAAGGGCCGGGTCCGCGGCGCAGAGGGCCGCGCCCAGCATCCCGCTGCAGGCCAGTGCCGCCCCCGGCTGTCCCCGGCTGCACAGCACCAGCTCCACCGCCGCGCACACCGCCACCCCGGGGAAGAACCGTTCCAGCGGCAGGTTTCCCAGTGCCGCTGCCACGGCGGCCCCGGTGAGCAGGGTGCCAAAGCCCGGTTTTTCGGGCGGGAAACGCCGCAGCGCCAGCCCCAGCAGCCCTGCCAGCAGGGCGTCCGCCGTGCAGAACAGCGCCAGCTCCGCCCCGCCGCCGGTGCCCAGCGCAAAGCACAGGCCCATGGCGGCCAACGTACCGCAGCCCGCCAGCACAGCGGGCAGGAATCTGCCCGGCCAGACCCATCGCACAGCCACCGCACCCCCCAGCGCACACAACAAACAGACGCTGCGCAGCGACAGCGCCCCAAAGCCATGCAGCAGCACCCCCAGTGCGGCCCCCGCCGCACAGGGAGCAAAGCAGTCCTCCGCAAGGCCCAGCACAAGGCCCAGCCCAAAGGGCATCAGCGCTCCGTACAGCACCGCCCAGCCCCCGGCAAACCCCAGGGCCACCGCTCCCAGCCGACGCACCGCCGGGCGCAATACTGCCCGCGCTTCCAGCGCCGGAGCCCCGCTGCGCCGGGCTTTTACCGTCAAAACACTCGTCCGCTCTGTCATCCAGAATTCCCCGCTTTCCGGCGGGGCGTTTTGGTTCTGTTCCCCGCACTGTGTGCATATACTGTAGCGCGGAGCGGCGGCAGTTTTTGCCGCAGGGCGCAGAACCGCCCCAAACCGGCCCAAAGACGCAAAAAAGCCCTGCAGCGTGCAAAAACGCTGCAGGGCTTTGTGTTTTTATGGAAAAGATCAGCCGTTCAGCTTCTCAATGGCCGCTTTGACGCGCTCCACGGTCTTTTCGCGGCCCATCATGCAGGCAAGGTCGGTGCCGCCGCCGGGGGTGCGCTGCTTGCCGGACAGGGCGATGCCCAGCGGGTACAGCAGCCAGCCGTTCTTCTTGCCCAGCTCCTCAGCCTTGGCCTTGCAGGCGTTGAACACGCTGTCGTGGTCCGCAAAGTCCAGTGCCTCGTCGCTCAGCACGGGCAGCAGGGCTTCCAGTGCCTCTTTGGCGGTCTCCGGGGTGGTCTTCTGCTTCTTGTTGGCGTACAGGCTCACATCGTAGTCGGGCATGGCGTCAAAGAAATCCAGCTGCTCCGGGATCTCGCCCAGCACCTCGCACCGGGGCTGCAGGTTGGCGCACAGCAGCTGCTTGTTGATGGGGCTGTGCACGGCGCTGTCGATCCAGGGCTCGGCCTTCTTCTGGAACTCCTCGGGGCTCAGGCGGCGGATGTACTCCGCGTTGATGGCCCGCAGCTTGAGGGGGTCAAAGATGGCGGGGGACTTGGAGATGCCGTCCGGGGACCAGATCTTGACCAGCTCCGGCAGGGAGAAGATCTCCTGCTCGGCGTACTCGCCCCTGGGGCTCCAGCCCAGCAGGCAGATATAGTTCAGCACAGCCTCAGTCAGGTAGCCCTTGGCCACCAGGTCCTGATAGCTGGCATCGCCATTGCGCTTGGACAGCTTGTTCTGGGCATCCTTCATCACCGGCGGGCAGTGGATGTAGGTGGGGATCTCCCAGCCAAAGGCCTGATACAGCAGGTTGTACTTGGGGGTGGAGGACAGATACTCACTGCCGCGGATGACGTGGGTGATGCCCATCAGGTGGTCATCCACCACGTTGGCAAAGTTGTAGGTGGGCATGCCGTCGGTCTTGATGAGGATCTGGTCGTCCATCTCGCTGTTGTTCACCTCAATGTGGCCGTAGACCACATCGTCAAAGCCGGTCACGCCCTCGCGGGGGATCTTCTGGCGGATGACATAGGGCTCCCCGGCAGCCAGACGCTTTTCCACTTCCTCTTTGGGCAGGTCGCGGCAGCAGCCGTCGTAGTGGGTCATCTCGCCGTTGGCGCGCTGCTCGGCGTGCAGGGCTTCCAGACGCTCCTCGGTGCAGAAGCAGTAGTAAGCCTTGCCCTCGGCCACCAGCTGCTCGGCATACTGCTTGAACATGCCCATGCGCTCGCTCTGCACATAGGGGCCCACAGGGCCGCCAACGTCCGGGCCCTCGTCCCACAGCAGGCCGGTCTCGCGCAGAGTGTTGTAGATCACGTCCACAGCACCTTCCACATAGCGGCCCTGGTCGGTGTCCTCAATGCGCAGGATGAAGGTGCCACCCTCGTGCTTTGCCATTAAATAGGTATACAGCGCAGTGCGCAGGTTGCCCACATGCATATAGCCAGTGGGCGAGGGGGCAAAACGGGTGCGGACTTTATTGCTCGGCATAGAAAAACGCTCCTTTTATACTCATGCAAAAAATGCGGATAGCTACGTCTTAGTTTACCTGTTCTGCTGCGATTTGTCAACGGAGGAACGTGTTTTGTGCGAAGCTGCGGTTTTTGGGACACAAGGCGGGACATTTTGTCGAAATCGCCCGCAATCATTGACGAAGGCTGTATTTTTTTGTATACTAATTTCAAACGGTGCTGGCACAATTTTCCTGTTGTGCCAGCTGCCTGCCTGTATGGAGAAAACGTTGAAGGAGAATGATACCTATGAAAAGCACCGGGATCGTCCGCGGCATCGACTCGCTGGGCCGCATCGTCCTGCCCAAGGAGCTGCGCACCACCCTGCATCTGGACGGGGACACCAAGCTGGAGATCTTTGTGGATGGCGACGCCATCGTGCTCAAGAAGCACCGCCCCGCCGGCAGCTGCGACTTCTGCGGCGACGTGGACGCCAACGCCATCCAGTTTGCCGGGTACTGCATCTGCCCCGCCTGCCGCCGCAAGATCGGCGCGCTGTAAACCAGAACCAAAAGGAGGCCTGCGTCCATGAGCCGCATGACCGATTTTACTGTCCCTTCCACCGTGCCCGGGCGCACCCTGCACGCGTTCTGCTGTGAGCCGGAAGGCGAAGTGCGGGCGGTGCTGCAGCTTTCCCACGGCATGGTGGAGTTCATCGACCGGTATAAGCCGCTGGCGGAGTATCTGGCCGGGCAGGGCATCGTGGTGGTCGGCCACGACCACCTGGGCCACGGCGGGTCCATCCGCACCAAGGCCGACTACGGCTATTTTGCCGAGCCGGACGGCAACCGTGCCGTGCTGGACGACCTGCACGCCATGACCCTGCGCACCAAGGAGCGCTACCCCGGTGTGCCGTACTTTCTGCTGGGGCACAGCATGGGCTCGTTCTATGCCCGGCAGTACCTGTGCGAATACGGGCAGGAGCTGAACGGTGCCATCATCATGGGCACCGGCCACCAGCCCAAAGCGCTGGTGCAGTTTGCCCGCAGCACCTGCCGGGCGCTGGCGGCCGTGCACGGCTGGCAGTACCGCAGCAAGCTGGTGGCCAACCTGTCCTTCATGGGCTACAACAAGGGGCTGGAGGGCCGCACCACCCACGACTGGCTCAACCGTGACGCCGCCGAGGTGGACAAGTACCTGGCCGACGAGCGCTGCACCTTTACCTTTACGCTCAACGCCTACTACAGCATGTTCAGCGGCATCCTGCGCCTGCACGACCCGGCTTTTCTGGCCCGGATGCCCAAGGAGCTGCCCCTGCTGTTCCTGGCCGGCACCGCCGACCCGGTGGGCGACCGGGGCAAGGGCGTGCTGCGCGCCATCCAGAGCCTGAAGGCCGCAGGCGTGCAGAACATCCGCTGCAAGCTGTACCCCGGCGCCCGGCACGAACTGCTGGTGGAGACCAACCGGCAGGAAGTGTTTGCCGACATTGCCGCCTGGCTGAACGATCAGCTGCGCTGACCACACTGCACCGCACCTTCTTTGCATTTTTCAAAGCCGCTGCCCGGCACACCGGGCAGCGGCTTTTCTGCGTTCTGCAACAAGAAATTCCAATGCATATCAAGACCATTTCAACAGTGCAACAATAGCGTACCTCTCTCTCTGCATTCTGCGTAAAATCTTGCTGCATTTTTTTGCATTTTGCCAATTATCCACGTATTTCCGTGAACTTATTGACAGTGCAGCCATAAAATAGTATACCATAAGCAGAGTTTATTGCTCTGTTTTATCTCCGTATAGATACAATTTCTGGTATCTTTTGTGTGTGAGTCGGAACCGCCTGGAGATCAGGTTCCCATTTTTGAGGAGGTATTACTCATGAGATTGCGTAAACAGAAAAAGGTCGTTGCTGTCACACTGGCCACTGCCATTGCCGTGAGCACCATCAGCGCCAGCGCTTCTGCCGTGAGCTATGATCTGGCCGACGGTGATGTCACCATCGGCCAGGACACCGACCGCGGCGCGTTCAGCTATCAGGGCGAGGACAAAGAGGATAAGCGCACCTACGTCAACGAGGACAAAGAGGACGACGGCAAGATCATCATCAAGGGTGACAAGGATACCCCCACTGAGAACACCGTCACCGTGCAAGAGGACGTCAAAAAGACCGATAACGCCGACGGCTCCGAAGGCCGTGACGTGGATATCGTGATCGACGGCGTGAACGCCGACACCAGCAAGACCGGCGAGTCCACCGTGACCGTCGGCGAGGGCGCAAACGTTGACCTGACCGTCAAGGATTCCACCCTGACCACCGGCGGCAACGGCATCGACATCGGCAAGGATCTGGACGGCACCGACGAAAATAAGGACACCAAGGTGGACCTGACCCTGGAAGATACCACCATCAACCAGACCAACAAGAACAGCGCCGGTCTGGACGTGCGGCAGGGTTCGGACGTTGACCTGACCCTCAAGGGCGACAACGTCATCGACGGCTCTGCAGCCATCGACAGTGCCACCAAAGAAGGCAAGAAGCTCACGGATAGCAACATCAACGTGGAAGGCATCCGCGTGGGCGGCGAAGTGGCTTCCGACTTCTCGGGCGCCGAAAAGGACGCCCACCTGACCATCAAGGGCGACAAGGAAGAGACTTCCGACACCACCGAAGAGACCACCGGCGGCAGCCTGACCATCAAGGACACCACCACCGGTATGGTGATCGCAGGCGGCTCTGACGAGGAGGATTCCAGCGTCACCATCACGGACGGCGCGGACGTCACCATCCAGGACACCCATGTTTCCGGCTCCACCCAGAGCGGCCGTGGCGTCACCCAGCACGGTGATCTCACGCTGGACGGTGGTTCTTCCCTGACCATCGACGGTTCGCATGTAGGGGAAGACGGTAAAACGCACGAGAACGGCGGTATTGGCATTGCCAGCTGGAACGACATCATCGTCAAGGCCAAGAGCACGCTGAACATCAAGAACACCAAGACCGGCATTTACGGCCATCAGGGTGCCAGCACCAGCCTGACTACCGAGAACAGCACCCTCAACATCACCAACAGCGATGCCGGCATCCGCTACGAAGGCAGCGGTACGGCTAAGGATGGCTCCAAGCTGGAAGCCGCCGGTGACATCACCTTCAAGGATTCGGACGTTACTATTGAGGGCAAGAGCCTCGGCATTGAGACCGGCAACAACAGCGATACGACCGTCACGTTTGATCATACCACTGCCGCCGTTTCGGCAGAACTGAACGCCAACGAGAACGATGGTAAATATGCCATTTACTGTGAGGATTCGGGTAAAAACGGCAGCCTGATCGTCAAAAATGGCAGCAAGCTCAACCTGCAGGCGAACTACGGCATCGTTGCCGGCTACCGGAATGTACTCATTTCGGGCAACAGCACGGTCGATTCCACCACGCGGGATATGGCCATCCAGCTCCGCAACAGCAAGGGAACCAAGCTGCATATCACGGATGGCAGCGTCTACAACATGACCGATGGTTCTCACGATAACTATAACCTTCTTGCTTATTATGCCTACCACGATATTCTGGTGGACAAGGGCGGCGTTCTGTCCATGGACCTGCACAATTCGTATTCCGGCATCAATCTGGGCATGCTTTGCACCCTGACTGTGGATGACGGCACCGTCCTTGTAAAGGGCGATTATAACCACAGCGGCATCTACATCGACGGCCCCTACTCCAAGATTCTTATCAAGAATAACGCCCATGTGGAAGCTCCCACCATTGTAGGGAACACGTACTACCCCGGTCAGAAGCTCGTCGTCACCGGCGGCACCCTGACCTATGATTACAGCAAGGCCAATACTCTCTGGCCGGAAAACGAACAGGGCAACAAGCTGACCAACTTCCTGCTGACCAAGGACGCCGACCACGCCGACTTTGGTGCCTTTGCCTACAACGGCACCAAGTACGAGTACGTCTCCGACCTGAATAAGGAAAAGGGCAAGCAGTACCTGTCCGTGTGGGTGCCCGCCGCCGCGCTGGAATACATGCTGGATGTGGATGGCAGCCACGACCCGGAGATCGTCGGCAAGCTGCTGGCTGACCTGCGGGCCGACGGTTACAACTTCAACACCCCGTACAAGCCCAGCGACGGCGTGTTCGTCCTGCGGGATATGGTGGTGAACGGCCACAGCCTGAACTTCACCAAGACCACCGACGAAAACGGCAACACCAAGCTGATCTGGGGCAACTACGAGAACCGCGCCGACGGTACCCCCAACGCCTACGATATGGTGTACGGCACCGAGTACGAGTACGAAGGCAAGACCTACACCATCGTGTGGGGCTACGAGCACAAGAACAACGCCAACGGCGCTGCCGGACGCGACCAGAACATTCTGGATGCTTTCGATGCCGATTCCAACGTGAAGGTGACCGGCGACAACATCACCGGCAAAAGCTCTGACGACTACACCGTGACCATCTACGGTGCCCTGCGTGAAGTCGTGGAGCCCACCCCGGAACCGGATCCGGAGCCCACCCCCGATCCGGAGCCCACCCCGGTCGATCCCGAGGGCCCGGACACCCCCGTCAGCCCGGAAGGCTCCACCGATACTCCCGTGCAGGACGCCACCCCGGACGAAGCCGAGACGCCCGCGAACCCGGAGAACCCCACCAATCCTTCTGTGCAGGATGCCGCCCCGGACAGCACCGTGGCCGCCCTGCCCAAGACCGGCGTGAACTGGACGGCGGCTCTGGCCATGGCCCTGAGCGGCATGGCCCTCACCGTAGCCGGTGCCTTCACCAGCCTGTTTGCCAAGAGCAAGCACTAAAAGCCAACCCCCAACGGGCCTGAAAACCCGTTGTTCCTCGCACACAACAGCAAAGCCCCCGGAGAGTTCTCCGGGGGCTTTGTTGTTGCCCGGAAACGGCCCGGCAGGCAGTGACTATCCCGGGCCCGCAGGCTGGATCTTCACTGCGTTTCAATAGCGTTTCAATAGCGTTTCAATAGCGTTTCAGAAGCATCTCAAAACCGTATCTGTTGTGTAACTCAGTTGGAGTCACTCTCATACAAACTGCATATTTCTCCTTTTTTATTTTTAGCATCCCGCTGAAATTTGCTTTTTATCGACAGTTTTATTGACTTTTTTCATTTTATATGTTATATGATAGCTGTGGATCAATGCGGACATTTATCTACGTATAGATACAATTTATGGTATCTTTTGTGTGCAGAACGAAAGGAGCGAATCTTATGACGAACAAGAAATTCAAAAAAGCCGCAATGGCTCTGGCCTTGACCGCCTGTGTTGCAGCCACCCCTCTGGCCGCCAACGCTGAGACCCCTGAAAACGCAGTCCCTGTAGAGAACAAAGAACGTTCCGAAGCAGAAACTCCTGCACAACAGGCTTCTGAAAGTGCAAACACTGCTCCCGTAGAAAACCAGGAGCACGAAAACGCCGAGGGCATTCTGGAGGACCGGGAGACTGAGGACAAGAAAATCACGACCGATGTCGAGTACACCGACCGCGAGTTCACCTATAATAAGGACGGCACCGTCAAATCGGAGGAATCCTCCGGTGCTATCGTCCAGAAGGAGATGGATAAGAGCACCGAAGCCGCTTCTGGCGAGACTGCCGGAGAAGGCAAGGATTCCGAGGGTTCTGCTGAAACTCCTGAAGCAGGCGAGACCACCGAGGAAGGCAAGGGCATCAAAGCTCCCGATGCGGACATCTCCGAACCGGTCAAGGACGCCGAGGGCAAGATCATCGGCACTGCCTCCAAGGAGGAGCGCACCGAACAGGAAACTACCATCACACCCACCAGCCCGGACTCTGAAAAGCTGGTAGACAGCACTGTCAACCCGGACGGTTCTGTGACCAACCGCTACGAGACTTCTCACACTGCTGATAAGACTACAACCAACACAACCACCGGCACAGTTACCGCAGACACCAAGGAGATTTTTGTGACCGATGGCAAAGAGGTTGACCTGAAGCAGGAGTTGGGCGCGGATTATCAGGAAAAACTGAAGTGGGACACCGCCAGCGACATCTCGCTCAACGGCTATACCGTGGGCAGCATGGAAGAAGACGGCGACCGCCAGACCTACACCCTGACCAAACACACGGAAGACACCGACCTTGAGATGACCGGCGAAGATCTTGCCAAGCTCCTGGAAGCTGACTACACCAAAACTGAGAACGACGATGGCAGCTACACCCTGACCAAGACCATCCGTACCTCTGCCGGAGAGCAGACCGTGTACATCACCGTGACCGGCAACAAGGCCACCCGCACCGTGGATACGATCCTGAATGTGGATGTCAAAAAGGGCGAGCACTCTGGAACCGCCGACGTGAAGCAAGATGACGTGACGCTGCCCAACAAAACGGACAAAACGCTGACCTTTACGGACAAGGACAACAACACCTTCTCTGTGGATCTGGACGAACTGCTCCAGAAACAGGACAAGACCGAGAGCACCAATGCTGCTGGCGATAAGGTTATCACCGTGAAGGACGGCAGCAAGACCTATGAGATCGTTTATCACGAGACGAGCGAGTACGCCGACGCACAGGTCAAGGATATGTCCGCCGATGAACTGGCCAAACTGCTGAACAGCAATCCCGGCAACGGCACCTTCACCGTCAAGGATGGCAAGGTCTGCAAGGTGGTCAACGGCGAAGCCTGCGAGATCAGCTACGATGATGCCTCGCAGCTGCTGAAAAAGGTCCAGATTTCTGTCACTATGACCGATGCCGACAATCAGCTGTCCAAGGATAACGGCACGCTGGAGGATGCCGAGCTCCGCGCCAAGAAGGCTGCTTTGCAGAAGGCTCTGGCAGAAGCGATCGAAGCCTGCACTGGCACCAAGGTGGATCCCGCTTCCCTGACCCTCACTGATGAGGATGTTTCCTTCCCCAAGGAGAACATCAGTGCAAACAAAGATGTTCTGAATCGCACCTACGTTTATACTGCTTCGGATGGCAAGAAGTATACCTTTACTTACAATTTTGTTTATAATGACAAACCGAGCAGTGTCTCAGGGGCAGGATATAAGGGCGCCGGCTATTTTATGGATGGTATCCATGTTGGAACCGAAGAGATCGTGGCGGATGCCGACGGAAAGACGGATCACAAGAGCACTCTGATCGAAAGCGGTGTTTTTGTCTCCGGCAATGCCACCACAGATGCCAACGGTGCTTATACCACCATCACCAAGGACAGCCCCCTCTATGGCCTTGGCGTGGACTTCAAGACCGCTCCGAAAAACGCCGTTGCCGGTTCCATCAAGTATGATGATACCGGCCGCATCATTGAATACCAGACCACCGACGGCAAGACCATTAAGCTGTCTTACGAAAGCGTTAAGGTTCCGGATTCGAATCTGCCGTCTTATGCGCCTGTTGACGGAAAGACCAATATCAACAGCCAGTCCTTCACCAGAGTGACCTGGGAGGCCTGGGATCTGGGCGAGATCCGCAACGAAGAGCAGGCGGATGACCAGTGGACGATCTCTTCCGGCAAGGATGAGAGCGGCGGCCTGACCTATACCATCGTGGACAAGAAGAACAATGTCACCTATGACGATCTGATCCGGGTCGGCAGCAACAGCTACACCAAAACCGTGACCGATGAAAACGGTGTCAAGACCACCTACACCATCACCGTTGAGCCCGGCAACCTGGATGAAGACATGACCCTGGCCAAGCTGGCCGAGCGCTATGGCGTGGAGGCCGCTGCCATCACCGTGAAAGACGGCGTTGCCTCCTTTACCAAGGACGGCAAGCAGTATCAGGTGGGCTATGGCAGCCAGCTGAAGATCGAGACCGTTCTCACCACCGAAGGCACGGTCACCACCGACGCCGATCAGGCAGAGCTGCTGGAAAAGATCCAGCAGATGCAAAAGGATCTGCAGGATGGCGAAATTCTGGATGTGGGCGGCTACCAGGTAACGATCTCGACCTCGAAGGATGAGATCATTGAGATCCTCCATAAGGTCGGCGAGACCACCGACTTCACCCGCTTGACCCGCGAGGAGCTGAAGGCTCTGCTGGAAAAGGAAAAGGCAGAGGCCGATGCCGCCGGCAAGAGCTATACGGGCGACATGGATGTTTCGCACCCGGAGTACAGCAACAAAAACCTGTACGGCAGGCCTGACACGGGTATCTTCGCCACCAAAAAGAAAGAGTATCTGTCCTATGATGGCAACTACATCCAGCATCTGGAGCTGAACGCAACGACCAAGGCCGACCTGCTGAAGGACGCTGACGGCAACGTCAGCCAGACCGACTGTGTTCTGGTGGACAAGAAACTGGAATACAGCGACGATCTGGATAAGCTCATTGACAGCCAGGGCACCAGCGTGGTCAACCTGCAGGATAAGATCGGTTACGACATCCCCATGGATCGCTATGAATATGCCCGCACCAGCTTCAGTGACGGCGACAAGCTGAACTGGAATGTCCGCAACAACCACCCCACTGCCAGCACCTATTACAAGGTGTCCGGTACGGTGGCCTACAACCAGTACAAGCTGGAGGACGGCACTTCTGAGCTTACGAAGGAGCAGGCCGAAGCCCTTCTGAAGCAGCTTCAGGCGGAGGGTTATGCCGATGCTTCCATCGTGACCTTCTACACGACCGAACATGAGCATCAGCAGACGGAAAGAAACGCTTCTTACCGCATCTATCTGAACAAGAGCGAGCTGATTTCCTACGGTTACCTGTCCTACGACAGCAACACCTGCACCAATGCCCACAATTGGAATCAGGCGATGTACGGCTTATCGAAGAACAAGTATTTCAACTCTGATGCCTACTGCGGCGGCTACGACCTTGGCCTGACCGGTTTCCGTCAGGTGGAGGACGGAACCTTTGTGGCACAGGGCAAAAAGACCATCACCGTGTCCCGCATCCTGCCTGCCACCACGCTGACCAACAACCACCTGACCATCACCGATTCCGCACAGAAAGCCGATACCGGCAGCGGAGTCAGCGGCCGCTACAACTATACCACCACCGTCTCCGGCTCGCGAGTGAATTACTCCGCCCTGGGTACTGCGACCCACGAGACCTGGAAGGAAGCTGCGCAGCAGACCACCGAGCGCACCGGCGAACAGGTCGATGGAACGTTGTCTTATACCTACCGTTCCACGCAGGATGCCAGTGTAGATGCCGAAAGCGCCCACAAAGAAGAAACTGTCGTCCGTCACGGCACTGCAGACTACGAATACACCTACACCGCCAGCAAGGACGAAGTAGAGATCACCACCGACAGCCGCACCGAAACCACTACACCCGAAACGCCTGAAACTCCGGATACCCCCGTCAGCCCGGAAGGCCCCACCACGCCTCCCGTGCAGGACGCCACTCCGGATGATGCCGAGACGCCTGTGACCCCGGAGAACCCCGCCAATCCTTCTGTGCAGGATGCCACCCCCGATACCGTGGCCGCCCTGCCCAAGACCGGCGTCAACTGGACGGCGGCTCTGGCCATGGCCCTGAGCGGCATGGCCCTCACCGTGGCCGGTGCCTTCACCAGCCTGTTTGCCAAGAGCAAGCACTGATGCGCTGACAAGACCAACCCCCAGTGAGCCGTAAAAAGCTCGCTGTTCCTCGCACACAACAACAATGCCCCCGGAGAGTTCTCCGGGGGCATTGTTGTTTCTATCGGTTTTTATTTTCTCAGCCAGCCGTCCACAGCGGCCACCAGCGCCTTGCCGCGGCGGCCCAGCAGGCGGGGCAGCAGCACACGGGCCATAGCCCACACGCCTGCAAAGTTGATCAGGATGACCACCGCGGTGATCAGGCCGGTCCACAGGCCGTACAGCGGGGTCTCGGCCAGCAGCACAAAGGCCTCGAACACCAGCAGGCCCACGTTCAGCAGCACCCGGCCCGGATGCACATGCATATGGATCATGCGGTTTGCGTCGATGGAGCGCAGGGTGAACACCAGCGCCAGCCCCAGGAAGGAAGCGTATGTGGCACCGATGGGGCCCCACCATTTGATGAAGAAGTAGTTCATGATGCAGTTGCTGATGGCACCGGCCATCATGGTGACCATGCTGCGGCTGGACTTTTTGGTCACCACATACACGCTGTTCATGAACTGGTTGAAGCAGCTGCAGGTGGAGGCCAGCACCAGGAAGGGCACAAAGTGCCAGGCGTAGTAGTAGTTGGACTTCATGATGTGCATCACCGGGCGGCACAGCCAGATGATGCCCGCCGCACAGCAGAACAGCACGCTGGAATAGGTACGGAAGATCTTGGTGAAGAACCGCGCCCGGCCCTCCTCTTCGGTGACAGCCGAGAGCTGCCAGGCGTCGTAGAAGATCAGGCCCAGCGTGGTGAGGATGGTGGGCAGGAAGTAGCCCGTGGAGAGCAGGCCGCTCCAGGCGTTGCCGTCGCGGCCGTCCAGACCGTTGCACATCTCACGCACAAAGAACAGGTCGGAGGCGTTGATGATCCAGAAGCTGATCTGCGCGGGGATCATGGGCAGCGAGAAGTGGAGCATCTGCTTCCACAGGTCCTTGTTGATGCCCTTGAGCTCCACATAATTCCACAACTTACCGGTGACCATCAGGAACAGCACGCTGACAAAGTCGCCGCTGATGATGGCCAGCAGGTAGCCGTTGGCACCCCACTTGAAGCCCACCAGGTACAGCACATAGAACGCCATAGTGGCCACGGTGCACAGCACGCCGTCCACGGCCACCAGCTTGTTCCACTGGCGGCTGCGCACGAACTGGGTGCACAGGGTGCGCAGGCAGCTCATGAGCACATAGAGGTAAATGAGCAGGCCGTACTGGGCCATGTCGGGCAGGAACCGTGCAATGGGCCAGCACAGGACCAGGATGCCAAAGCCGCCCAGAATGGTGAGCAGGCCGTTGGTGAACACCTGCTTTTCGCTGTTGCCCTTGTCCAGACCAAAGCGGATGATCGCATTGGACATGCCCATGGACACAAAGGGGATGAGCAGGTTCGCGTACTGGCTCAGGATCTTGGACAGGCCCAGATCCGAGATCTCGGCCATGGCGTAGGTCAGGAACGGCTGCACGATCAGCGTGAGCAGTTTGGACGAAAAGCTGGAAATGGCAAAGATGAGGGTGTTGCCGGCCAGTTTGGAGTATTTATCGCCGCCGGACTTTTTTTCGTTTTCCAAGGGAAGTCTGCCTCCTGTTTCTACTTCTTCAATAGCTCCCGCCGGGCTTTCCAATCCGGCAGCAGCTTTGCCACCTCGGCCCAGAACGCCGGGCTGTGGTTGGCCTGCAAAAAGTGGCAGTACTCGTGCACCACCACATAGATCTGCGCCGCAGGCGGCATGTTGTACAGCTGCAGCGCAAAGGTGATCTGCTTTTTGCCGGGGCAGCACACGCCCCAGCGGGTGGTCATGCTGCGCACCTTGAGGGTGGGTTTCTGGCCGCCCAGCACCCCGGCAAAGGCCGGGTAGACCTGATCGCTCATGGCGGTAAAGTAGGCCCGTGCGGTCTCCTTGTCCGGCAGGTCGGCATTGTCGCGGGCCGCTTTTGCCATCACTTTCTGCCGGGTGTCGTGGATCCACTGTGCGTTCTTGCACACAAAGGCGTCCGCCTGTTCCAGGCTGGTGCGCAGCGGGATGCTGACCATCACGGTGCCGTTGTCCCGTACCCGCAGATGCAGCTGTTTGATCTTTTTGCGGTACAGCTCGTACTGGATGCCGCCCGCGCTGCGCAGCTGGACTTCCGGTTTTTGTGCGGCCACGTCAGGACGCACGCTCTGCCCGCTGCGGGGCCCGCTGCGGGGCCGGCAGCTGGGCCAGCACCACGGCGGCAAAGATCAGCACACAGCCCACGCCTTCGCGCGGGGAAAGGCTCTGATGCAGCAGCACCCAGCCGCCCAGTGCGCTGAACACGCTTTCCAGGCACATGATCAGGCTGCCCACGGCAGGGTTCATATCCCGCTGGCCCAGAATCTGCAGCGTGTAGGCCACGCCGCTGGACATCACGCCGCAGTACAGCAGGGGCACCGCGTTCACGGCAAATTCCGCCGGGGCCGGGTGCTCCAGCAGCAGCGCTGCCACCGAGCTTTCCACCGCCACCACAAAGAACTGCCGCAGGCTCAGGCGCACGCCATCCACCTGCGGACCATAATGGTTCACCGCCATGATCTGGAAACTGAACAGCACGGCGCACAGCAGCAGCACCATGTCGCTGGGTTCCACGCCGCCAAAGCCGTTCTGCATGCACAGCAGATACAGTCCGCACACCGCAATGGCCACGCTGCCCCACAGCTGGGGGCTGCCGCGGCGGCCCAGTGCCAGCCCGAAGATGGGCACCAGCACCACATACATCGCCGTGAGGAAGCCTGCTTTGGCCGTGGAGGGGTTCAGTGTCAGGCCGAACTGCTGGGCAGCCGACGCCACAAACAGCAGCGTGCCGCACACAAGGCTCGCCTTGCGCAGGCAGCGGCGCTCCTCCGGCGTTTTCGGTGCCCCAGTGGTGCCGGTGCTGCGCTGACGCACCAGGTCAAACACCTTGACCGTGGGCAGCAGCACCAGCACCGCCAGCCAGCTGCGCCCGGCCAGAAAGCTGCAGGCTCCCATGCCGGAACCGGCGCTCTGGGCCACGAAGGCCGTGCCCCAGATAAACGCGCACAGCAGCAGCAAAAGCGAATTCTTGCGTTGTGTATTCATCAGCCGACGCCCTCCACCTTGAGCAGACCGTAGAGGTAGTAACGGCTGGAATCATAGGAGATGGTCATGCGGTAGATGGCCGCCGGGTCCAGCCCGGAGATGGTGCAGGTGTAGTCGGTGCCGTCGGTCTTGATGTAGTAGGTGCTGTCCGGCACATACTCCACGCCGCCGTCTACCTTTTTCCACAGCGCCACCTTGAACTTCTGGGTGCCCTCGGCGGTGCCGCAGGCCATGACGGTCAGCGTGCCGGTGGGGGCCGCAAAATAGTTGGTCTGGCGGCTCCAGATGCCGTTGAACACGGCGTACAGGGTGCCGTCCACCATGGCAGTGTCAAACTTTGCCGAAGCGTCCGCAATGCCCTGAATGATCAGCGGGTCTGCGGTAGCGTCCGCCCAGCGGGTGGTATCCTCTTCCTGCACCTCGCCGGAGCTGCCGGAGATCTTCTGCGCCACACCGCGCAGTGCGTCCTTGCAGCCGGTCAGACCGGCCACCAGCAGAGCGGCGGCCAGCACAACGGCCAAAAAGCGTTTTTTCGTTTTCATAAACGTTTCCTCAACCTGTCAAAGGGTTTGATGTTCCTGTTTTTTCGGGTTCCGGCAGGGCCGGGTCCATCTGTATAGTATACCGCATTTTGCAGCACCGCACAAGAGAGCCGCCCGGCTTTTGCGCGCGCTGCCGCCCGATTTCATGCAGTTTCTTTGCCGTCGGCGGCCGCCAGTGCCCCACACTCGGCAGCGGCGAGGGAAGTCTGCTCCGGCCCGAACAGCGAACCGTACCGGTACAGGGCCCAGCCCCCGGCTCCCTGCTCCCGCAGAAAGGCCACCTGGTCGGCCAGCGCACGGCCGGTGCTCCAGCCCGACAGGCTGTTTTCGTTGCTGCCGCCGTCGCCCACTCCTACACGGTAGGCTCCCAGCCCAAAGTACAGGGCCACGTCCGCCGCGCGGGGATAGGCGAGCCATGCGGGCACGATGTTCTCAAAGGCAAAGCGGGTGCTGCCGTTGTGCAGGGCAAAGCCCTGCCCCCAGTACACCTGCGGGCACAGATAATCGACCACCGCATCCCCGCCGCCGGACGCCAGCCAGCCGGTCACATCGCTGTACTGCTGGTTTTCGTCGTTGTCCGGGTTGCCCTGGGGGCTGATGCCGAACCGCAGGGTGGGGTCCGCCGCTTTCACCGTGTCGTGCACGGCCCGCACCAGCGCGGTCACATTTTCCCGCCGCCACGCGGCAAGATTTCCCGCCCCGGACGCCGCAAACTGCGCCGCGTCGATGCTCTCATCGGTGGTAGGGTAGAAGTAATCGTCAAAGTGGATGCCGTCCACCGCGTAGTTCTGCACCAGCTCGGCCACGCCCTGCACCACATAGTCGGCGGCGGCAGGCTCGGCGGGGTTCAGGTAAAGGCCCTCGTCCACCGTGCACACCCACTCCGGGTGGGTGTTGGCCAGATTGCCGTCCGCAAGGTTCGGCGGCATGGCCGCCGAGGAGCGCAGGCGGTAGGGGTTGACCCACGCCTCCACCGAGACGCCCCGGGTGTGAGCTTCCTGCAGCAGCACGTCCAGCGGGTCAAAGCCCGGGTCCTGCCCCTGCACACCGGTGCACAGATGGCTCCACGGAAACAGACTGCTGCGGTACAGCGCATCCCCGAAGGGGCGCACCTGGGCCAGCACTGTGTTCAGCCCCAGTCCGGTACAGTTGTCCAGCAGCTGCACCACTCCGGCGCGGAAGGCATCCTCCGTGGAAAAGTCCATGGAGGCCCATTCCAGATAGCTCACCCACACGGCCCGCCACTCTCCGGTAGGCAGCGCCGGGTTGGGGTCTGACGAGGGCTCCGGGGTGCTGTCGGCGGCCGCAGGGGAAGTGCCCCGGCGCAGGGCCAGCCCTGCCGCGGCACACACAGCCGCCCCGGCCCCCAGCAGAAAGGTGCGCCGCCCCATGCGGCGGTTTTTGCGTCCTGTCTTTTTCCGGCTGCGCCGGGTCACAGCTCTTCCTCCTGCAATTTATACAGGGTCAGTGCCGCCCAGCCGCGGGCACAGGCCAGCAGCACGAACAGCAGGTTCGTCCAGAAGGCAAGCCCGGCCATGCCCGCATAGCGGGTGAGCAGCCAGAACACCGTGCGCAGCACCTCCGCCGCGCACACCAGCTGCCGCTGCCGCTGGATGGGCTTGCCGCGGCTGTACTCGATGCCCAGCAGGGCAGGCCACACCAGTGCCGAGCACAGGTCGCCCGCCCAGCCGCCGGCCGCCAGCTTGCTGAGCATCAGCAGCACGAACACCAGCGTGTAATTGCGCTTTTCGGTCGCCGGGGCACCCTTTTGTGCTGCCAGAAACAGTGCCGCAATGCCGGTCAGGCAGAACGCCACCAGTTCCAGCGCTGAAAAGTCCATGCCGCCCAGCACGGCAAAGCCGCCCAGCATGGAAACCGCCGCTGCGGCCAGCAGAAAGAAGTACCAGGTCTTGCGTGTGAATTTGAGCTTCATTGCGTTCCTCCCGCCCGGTGCAGCGTGCAGCGGGCCTGCTGAATTTTTCAAAGAATTAAAAATATTATAGCACAAAACCGCGCAGGTTGTGTTACAATAAGGAAAACTATTCCGGAGGTTTTCCATGAACGCTGTTGTTTCCATCGTCCTGCTGGCCGCCGTGCTGGGCGTGATCGTGTTTCTGCTCTCCCGGCGGGAAAACGGCCGCCGCAGCCAGTACGGCCCCGCCGGGCTGTCCGAGTTCCGCACTGACCTGGCACTGGACGAGTGCTTCGACCGGCTGGACGAACACAACGACTCCGACGTGTTCGTCTACGACTGCCGCCGGGAGCGGGACGGCGGCTTTTTGCTGCACCTGACCCTGCACCAGCCCACCCAGCAGCCGCTGGACACTCTGTACACCCTGCGGCTGGACCCCGGCCGCCAGACCGTGGTCACCCTGATCTTCATCCGGGAGGCCTTTGGCTACAAGGAGCCGCTGTTCCCGCAGGAGATGCTGGACGAATTCATGGCCCAGAAGCTGGACGCCCACCGGACAAAATAAGTTTTGCCCCAAAGGTCTTTTCATTTGCCCATAAGTTTGCTATAATGTTACGAGGTACTGCACTTTGCGGTGCAGCCGTAAGGGCTAGTAGCTCAGTTGGTCAGAGCTGGCGGCTCATAACCGCTTGGTCCCGGGTTCAAGTCCTGGCTGGCCCATACAAAAAAGAAGCACGAAGGTTTCGGCCTTCGTGCTTCTTTTTTGTATGCCGACTGCTGATTGGCAATCGGTGCAAAAACTATATTCAGGCAAGCATCCTGCCGATGATTTTTCGTCTTACGGGCAATGTACTCGATCAGACTGCAAACATAGAAAACGTCATTTTCCTGCTTTTCAGTCATGGATATGTTCACTCCTTTCAAACGTCAGGCAATGCAGAGCATTGACGGTAGAGATACCGCTTCCAAAAAAGGGACGTTCCACGGAACGTCCCTTTGATCGCCTGTGCTTACCGGAACACTGCCACGACATAGGCGGTGCCGTTGTAGTCGATGAAGGCCGCGCCCATTTCGCTGTGACCGACTGCGTCATCCAGCAGCTCTGCCGCCGCGCTGTCGGCCTGCGGCGCATACAGCCAGGCCGTCATGGCCGCGCTGTCATCCAGCAGGAGCGCCACCGTTACATCCTTCGGGACACCATAGCACCCGGACCAGTATAGGAAGGCGTTCAGATCATCCGTATGGCCCATGTTGCTGTCCGCATCCAGCGCCACGGTGTACACCAGATCCAGGCCGCTGACCTGCAGGCTGTCCGGTTCCTGTACAAACCATTCTGCCACCGCTTTGGCCGTGTTATCCAGCTCCGGCGCATAGGCAACGCCCAGCTGCCGCGCCAGCTCTGCGGCTTTTTCAGCGTCCGTGCCGGTGTTCACGCTCCCCAGCCCGCTGCAGGCCGTAAGCACACCAAGCGCCAGCACCCCAGCCAGCAGGCAGACAAGCAGATTTTTCCAGTGTTTCATCTTGATCAGCTCCTTTCACGCTGCATCCGTCCCCGCCGCCCCAGACCGGCAGGGCCTTTTTGTTCATGATATCATGCTTCCGGGCAAAAAACAAGGCCGCTGCCTGCAAACGGCAGCGGCCTTGTCCGGTTTTTACTTTGCGTACTCGACAGCGCGGCTCTCGCGGATGACGTTGACCTTGATCTGGCCGGGGTAATCCAGCGTATCTTCGATCTTCTTGGCGATGGAACGTGCCAGCAGGATGACCTGATCGTCGCTGATGACGTCGGGCTTGACCATGATGCGCACTTCGCGGCCTGCCTGCACGGCAAAGGCCTGCTCCACGCCCTCAAAGCTGGAAGAGATCTCCTCCAGATTTTCCAGACGCTTGACGTAGCTTTCCACATTCTCGCGGCGGGCACCCGGGCGGGCGGCGCTGATGGCGTCGGCAGCCTGGATGATGAAGGCCAGCGGGGTCTTGGGCTCCACGTCGCCGTGGTGGGCCTCAATGGCGTGGATGATCTGGGTGTTTTCCTTGTACTTGCGGCAAATGTCCACGCCGATCTGGACGTGGCTGCCCTCGATCTCGTGATCCAGTGCCTTGCCGATGTCATGCAGCAGACCGGCGCGGCGTGCCATGGTCACGTTGACCCCCATCTCGCCTGCCAGCAGGCCGGCCACCCAGGCCACTTCCATGCTGTGGGTCAGGGCGTTCTGGCCAAAGCTGGTACGGTACTTCAACCGGCCGATCAGCTTGATCAGGTCCGGGTGCAGGCCGTGGATGCCCAGCTCCATCACCGCACGCTCGCCTTCGCGCTTCATCTGAAGCTCCAGCTCGTGGCGGCACTTTTCCACCGTTTCCTCAATGCGGGCGGGGTGGATGCGGCCGTCGCCGATCAGGCGTTCCAGGGTCATGCGGGCCACCTCGCGGCGGGTCTGGTCGAAGGAGGACAGGGTAATGGCCTCCGGGGTATCGTCGATGATCAGGTCCACACCGGTGGCGGTTTCCAGCGCACGGATGTTGCGGCCCTCGCGGCCGATGATGCGGCCCTTCATCTCGTCACTGGGCAGCGGCACCACGCTCACGGTGGTCTCGCTGCAGTGGTCGGCGGCGCAGCGGCTCACGGCCTGACCGATCAGGTTGCGGGCGATGTTGTCGCAGTTCTCCTTCAGGTCGGTCTCATAGGCGGCAATGCGCACGGCCTTTTCGTGGGTGAGCTCCTCATCCACCTTGTGCAGCAGCACCTCGCGGGCGTCCTCCTGGCTCAGGCCGGCCAACGTTTCCAGACGCTCCATCTCCTTGGCGCGCAGGGCGTCGATCTCGGCCAGACGGGCGTCGGCCTCGGCGGTACGTTTCTTCAGGTCCTCTTCCTTGCGCTCCAGGGCTTCGGTCTTGCGGTCCAGGGCATTTTCCTTCTGGTCAATGCGGTTTTCCTGACGGCTGATCTCAGCACGGCGCTGTTTGATCTCCTTGTCGGCCTCTGCCTTCTGGGCATCGACCTCGGCCTTCAGCTTGAAGGCCTCGTCCTTGGCTTCCAGAACCGCTTCCTTGCGCTTCTGGTCTGCGGTCTTGATCGCTTCGTTCACCAGGCGGGTCGCCTCGGCTTCGGCGCTGCCGATCTGTGCTTCGGCGGTCTTTTTCCGGTTGTTGTAACCAACAAAATAGCCCGCAGCAGCACCGACAACACCCACGATCAGGGCCACGATCACTTCGATCGCGGTCATCGTGTTCACTCTCCTTTGTTCTGATTTTTCATTCAGGTTCAAACAAGCAGGAGACGCTGTGCGGCAGGCTGTGGGCAACGATCTATAAGGGAGCCTTCCATGCAAAAAGTGACAACAAAAATCACACGCGCAGGCAGACCCTGCACGGGCATTGCGGCTTTTTTCTATCCGGTTCTGGCTTATATAAAACAGGCGCGCTTCGCCTGTGGAGAAACTCCGGTCACGGGGACGACCTGCACACAGCGTCTTTTATTCCATACTACTAATTATATTACGAAACATTTGCACGCTTGTCAAGGGAAAACCGGCTCCCGCCGCATATTTTTTGTGCACATGGCCGATTTTATGCCGCAAAAACCCCGGTGCATCTGCATACACCGGGGCTCATTCTGCATCATTATTCCAGATACATCCTCCGCAGGCGCATCCGCCGGGCGGGAGTCAGGCCGTACTCCCGGGCCAGATACTCCTCCGCGCTGCCGCACGCTTCCCGGATGACCTGCAGCACATAGGGTGCCGCACCCGGATCCACGCCCGCCTGTGTGCAGAACCGCATCCGCTTGGACGGGTCGGCGGCGATCTCTTCCGCGTGGCCCGCCAGGAGGGCGTCGATCTCGGCCTTGCGGCAGACATTCGTCTGCACAAAGTCCGCGCAGATCGTCTCGTCGGACGCACCCAGCGCCAGCAGGATCAGCATGGCGGCCACGCCGGTGCGGTCCTTGCCGGCAGAGCAGTGGAACAGGATGGGCGTCTCGCCGGCTTCCAGCGCCCGGAACAGCTCCTTGAAGGCCTTGTTGCCAAACAGCATCTGTCGGTACATCCGGTACAGGATGTTCTCGCCCTCCCGGGCGGTGCGCATCATGCGCTCGATGTCACCGGGGGCAAAGCTGATCTCATGGCCGTCGTCGCCGCACAGGGCACAGATCTGCACCAGCCGGGCACCGTCCGGCACATAATCCGGCTCGGCCTGGGCCTCGGCAGTGCTGCGCAGGTCCAGAATCAGCCGCAAGCCCAGCGCATCCAGCCGGGCACGGTCCGCCGGGTCGGTGAGCCGCGCGGTGCACACGCCGCGCCAGATCTGGCCCCAGCGCACGGTCTTGCCCTCATCGGCCGGATAGCCGCCCAGCTCCCGGAAGTTGGTCGCACCCGCAAAGGGCAGCTGGGTGCCAGGGGCCGGGTGCACCGGAGCGGCAGGCTTTGCCGCCGTGCTGGACAGCACCGGGAAGTTGTAGAAGGGCTTGGCCGGACGGCCCCGGCGCGGCGGCAGCGAGGCGGCCCCGCCCAGCACCTCCATCAGGTAGCTGCGCAGCAGGTCGATGTAGGCCGAGGTATAGTCCCGGCGCTGTACCAGCGACACGCACAGCGGGGGCAGGTCCTCCAGCAGCACGTCCCGCACCCGGTCCAGTTCCCGCCGGGCACCGGGCTCGTAGCGGGTCAGGCAGGTGCACAGCTGCTCCTGCACCAGATAATAGGCCTGGTAAAAGCTGGGGCCGATCTCGGCGTTGGGCGCAAACCCGGCCCGGGCACAGGCCGACCACAGCGGACTGAACAGGTCCTGCCGCAGGCTGGGCAGCAGCACCCGCTGCCCTCGCAGGTCGGCCAGCGGGATGCTCTCCCGGTCCCAGAAGGGGTGACCGCGGGGCACCAGCAGGCAGGCAGGGTCGGCCCGCAGGGTGGTGCGGGCCAGTACCGGGGCCGCACAGCCCAGGTCGATGACCAGACCGGCGTCCAGCTCGCCCTGCTCCACGGCATCGGCCACAGCGTCGTTGTCCAGCAGGCGGAACCGCATCTCCACATGAGGGTACTGCTGGCGGAACTTGTCCAGCTGCGTTTCCAGCCCAGGCAGGTAGTCCGGCACCAGCGCCACGCTGATGCCGATGTGCACCGGCTGGGCCGACTGGATCTCGGCCCGCAGGGCGGCCTGCATCTGCTGGAACTGCTCCACCACCGGGGTGGCATGGCGCTGCAGGCTCATGCCGCGGTCGGTGAGGGTGAGCTTGTGGTGGGCACTGAGGAACAGCGGCCCGCAAAGTTCCGCTTCCAGCGCAGAGATGCTCTGCCGCAGCGCCTGCCGCGACAAAAACAGCCGCTGTGCGGCCCGGGTATAATTCATTTCTTCGCACAATACCAGAAAGTAGTGCAGCTGGCGGATGTCCATGGTTTCCTCCTGCGGATGTTTGTCATAAATAAAGAATACCGCCTTTTCCGGCAATTGTAAAGCCGGTGGATCTTCTTCCCGGTCACATTTTTTGCTGCGCTCTGCATTCCGCCGTATCACGCCGTCACATGGACCGCATTTTCCCGGACGGCATCAATGGTTTCCATCAGCTCACCACCCATTTTGCCGTCAAACAGGCGGGTGAACAGAATGGGCTGGTCGAAAGGCGGTTTCATCAGAACGGCTTTGCTTTCCACATAGCCGTTCTGTTCGATGTAATGGATAACTTTCTGCACGAAAGCGATCTGCTTTGCATTCAGTGATTCATCGTTGATGAACTTGGAGAATGCCTGCATTGCAGCTTCGTGGTCAAGTTTTGCCACCTTGCGCACCAGCAGACCAAACGGGGTATCTTTGAACTCCCGGGCATAATCTTCTTTGCTGCCCAGCTCGCTGGTGAAGATGTGTTCCAGCTCAATGTAATCGCCCTGTGAGAGCGGGATGTTCTGGGTCAGTTTGTGGATGGCCAGTGTATCGTTGCGGTGCTCCATGATGTAGCGATTCACCCGCTCCCGGTATTCCCCAAAGTCATAACCGGAGTCCAGCGCCTTGCCCTCGGTCTGTTCCAACACCGGGTCGGCAAGGGCGGTGTAGATTGGCTTTTGCCCTTCCACACCGTCCACCAGAAACTTGACCAGCTCCCGCAGCTCCTGCCGCATTTCCTCAAAGCGGAGCAAATCGTGGGAGGTCAGGAACTCGTCCGTCTGCACTTCTCGGATGAGCGGCAGCTTGGCCTGCACCTGCGGGATGGTGGCTTTCTGTTCCAGCAGAGCGGCGGTGTTTTTCAGCTGCCGCTGTGCCCGCGTCAGGCCGGGTAGACCTTCCAGCTCACAGAGCAGCAGACCGTATACAAAATTATCGAACCGCTTGGCAGCCTCGTCCTTATCGTCCAGCGAGATAAGCGGTGCAACTTCCCGCATTAAGGTGCCCTTGTCCGTTTCGGACAGGGCGGTGAACGCTTCCGGTTTCTGGTAGTGTTCCACGGCCTTCCGGTGCAGGCGCACAGAGACCAGTTCCGGGTTCAGTGCGCCCACCTCAGCCCGACAGGTTTCGGTGAGGACGTTGCGCCAGCTCTGGTATTTTTCATCCGTGTATGCACCATCCTGCAGTGCGGCGGCAATGCGCACCTGTTTGCAGAAAATGCTTTCGGACAGGCTCTTGGTGTCGGTGCTCTCGTAGCCGTTGGGCTTTTGGCGGAAGAACTCAAAGTTACCGCAATAGTCGAAAATCAAAAAGCGCCGCTTGCCGGTATATTCGCCGTCGATGGCATCCACGCAGGCAAGGGACGGGCAGAGCCGGGTGCCCCGGCCGATCATCTGCCAGAATTTCGTTTTGCTGCGCACCTTTTTGAAAAAGACAAGGTTGACGCACTCCGGCACATCGATGCCGGTGTCCATCATGTCTACCGAAACGGCAATGAACGGCGGCTTGTCCGGCTGTTTGAAATCGTCAATGATGGACTGCGCATAAGCATCGTCACAGACGACCCGCTGGATGAAGCCGGGATACTGCTGTTCCAGCTGCGGATACAGCTTGCAAAACCGTTCCCGGATAAATTCCGCATGGAGCTTGTTCTGGGCAAAGATAATGGTCTTGCCGATGCGGTCGCCGCCCGCCACCTTGATGCCCCGCTCCATCAGGTCTTGCAGAACGGTGTCCACGGTGTTGGCGTTGAAGATGAACTTGTTCAGTTTTTCGGACGGGATAAAGCTGGGCAGGGTATCGTCCTCGGCAAAATCGTCCTCGTAGCGCGCCTTATCCTCCGTTGAAAGCTGATCGTAGTGGATGCCCTCTTCTGTGAATTTCGTCTTGACCTCGTAGTTGTAGTAAGGCACCAGCACATGGTCGGTGT
>OODK01000296.1_pt1 | contig 53601 bp, 46 predicted proteins | sample 1671371 | NCBI WGS metagenome assembly OODK01 (sample SAMN06348150, study PRJEB24527) | human gut metagenome | biome: human gut; feature: ankylosing spondylitis patient; material: feces | host: Homo sapiens | place: China | collected 2015-10 | reverse complement strand
GTTATAAAGGTGTTGAAATTATTGAAGGACATCTAATGCCAGATCATATCCATATGTTAGTAAGTATTCCACCAAAGATAAGCGTATCATCATTTATGGGATATTTAAAAGGAAAAAGTGCACTTATGATATTCGATAAACACGCAAACTTAAAATATAAATTTGGAAATCGTCATTTCTGGGCGGAAGGATATTATGTTAGCACAGTAGGATTAAATGAAGCAACAATAAAAAAGTATATCCAAGAACAGGAAAAGCATGATATTGCAATGGATAAGTTAAGTGTAAAAGAATATGAAGACCCTTTTAAGGGTTAATGCTAAGTAGTAACAATGCCCCTTAAGGGGTAGCGCGAGTCAAGAGCAATATGGCTTGAACGGAGCTGTGGGAAGAATGTGAAAACAGAATTCCCATAGCCTAAAGAGAAAGCTAGCGCCTTGAGACGCTAGCCTAGTAACAAGGGCTTATAGCCCTAGAGCAAACCACCCGTTGGACGGGTGGTCCTGATTTTACGCGAGCAACGAGTCAAACAGCGTATCATGGCTGAAAGCCGGAAAAATACAGCTTCTCAATCCCCAGATATTTACTGATGCAAACCCTTGCCGCCCCAAGAAGCACCCCTGTATCCTGAAGCGTGGAAAGTTTCAGCTGACAGGTAGCGCGGAAACGTGCGGAAAGTTTCTGCAAAATCTCCGGGAGCAGTTGAGGGAGGTAAGCGGTCAGCTGACTGTTCAGGATAATACATTCCGGGGAGAACAGGTTCCAGAGATTGTTGATTCCACAGGCGAGATAGGTAGTGAATTCATCAACTACAGCCAGAGCATCAGCTTCCTTCTGATTATAGCTCCAGACCAGATCGTCGATGGAGACCGTGGTGCGGCCGGATAACTCCCGGTAACGGGAGAGAACTGCCGGTTCGGATATATATTGTTCGAGACAGCCGTGATTGCCGCAGGGACAGGAACGGCCGCCGGGCTGAACGATCATATGACCGGCCTCTCCAGCTGTACCGGCCAGTCCTGTATACAGATGATGATCCAGAATAATCCCCGCACCGACACCTGCATGAATACTGACATGAATCAGATTTTTATGATTTTCCACAAAGGTTTTTTCGGCAAGGGCGGAAAGATTTGCTTCATTTTCCAGCCATACCGGAATCTCCAGAGCATCCTCCAGCGTATCTTTGATGGGAAGGTCTGCAAGGTTATAATTTGGAGTGAAGGTGATTTCATTCCGGCAGACGGTACCGTGGATGCCGATACCAATTCCCACGACACCAAAAGGAGTAGCGGGAAGAAGACGAATCTGATTCTGAATGATCTGCAACAGGAAATCGATTGCGGTGTCCCGTTCCAGCGTACAGTTATACTGATGAAGCCGGCAGTTTTGTCCAAGCAGATCACAGACCATCAGCACGGTGCATTCCACGCCGAGATCGAGGGTGATAATATAACCATTCTGTCGACAGAACTGTAACAGGATCGGTTTTCGACCATACTGAGTCTGGTCGCTTCCGATTTCTTCGATATATTGTTCGTCCAGCAGATCCTGCACGATAGCAGAGATCGTTGCTTTGGTGAGTCCCAGTTTTTTTGATATAGCCGCCCGGGAAAGCGGACCGTCATTGATGACCGTTTCTAAAACAAGCCGCCGATTCATCTCCCGGATCAGTTCTCTGCTTCCTGTGACCATGCAGGCACCTCCTTCCTGTAAAATCTTCTTTTTCTTAAACTAATATTTACCATACCACAATTTGTTTGATAAGTAAACAAATTAAAATAAAGAATGTTCCAGGATACATTTTTTCGCAATTTTCAGTAAACTAAAAAATATCTTGACGAAAGATACAACAAGTGATACAGTGTGATTAGTTTAGTAAATAAACAAATGAAACGAAAAAGAAACTGCACGGAAGATCCGTCAGAATAAACAGTGAAAGAAAATCAAGGAGGAATAAGATCATGATGAACATGCCGGAAGTAAAATTAGGTATCGTAGCCGTAAGCAGAGACTGCTTCCCGATCACCCTGTCCGAGTCAAGAAGAAAAGCAGTGGCAGCAGCTTATAAGGGAGAACTGTACGAATGTCCAACCGTAGTAGAGAGTGAGCTGGATATGCAGAAAGCCCTGAAAGAGGTGCAGGAAGCAGGATGTAATGCCCTGGTTGTCTATCTTGGAAACTTCGGTCCGGAGACCGCAGAGACTCTGCTGGTAAAATATTTTGACGGACCGTGTATGGTGGTTGCGGCAGCAGAAGAGCATGGAGACAATCTGGTACAGGGACGTGGAGATGCATATTGCGGTATGCTGAACGCAAGCTACAACCTGCAGCTTCGCAATCTGAAAGCATATATCCCGGAATATCCGGTAGGAACACCGGAAGAAGTCGCTGAGATGATGGAAGAGTTTGTTCCGATTGCAAGAGCCGTTGTTGGTCTGAAAGATCTGAAAATTATCACTTTCGGTCCGCGTCCGCAGGACTTTATGGCTTGTAATGCACCGATCAAACAGTTGTTCAACCTGGGTGTGGAGATCGAAGAAAACTCCGAACTGGATCTGTTCGAAGCATTTCACAAACATGACGGAGACGAAAGAATCCCGGCAGTGGTTGCAGATATGGAAAAAGAACTGGGGGATGGAAACAACAAACCGACCATTCTTCCGAAACTGGCACAGTATGAACTGACTCTCCTTGACTGGATCGAAGCACACAAAGGATCCAGAAAATACGTTGCCATCGCAGGAAAATGCTGGCCGGCGTTCCAGACACAGTTCGGCTTTGTTCCGTGCTATGTCAACAGCCGTCTGACCGGAAGAGGTATTCCGGTATCCTGTGAAGTGGATATCTACGGTGCACTGAGCGAATTCATTGGAACGATGGTAAGTAACGATGCGGTAACCCTGCTGGATATCAACAACACCGTACCGGCAGACATGTACGAAAGCGAAATCAAAGGAAAATACAACTATACACTCAAAGATACGTTCATGGGATTCCACTGTGGCAATACCACAACCGGAAAACTGACTTCCTGCTCTATGAAATATCAGCTGATCATGGCAAGATCCCTGCCGGAAGAAGTAACACAGGGAACACTGGAAGGAGATATCGTACCTGGAGATATTACATTCTTCCGTCTGCAGAGTACGGCGGATGGAAAACTGCGTGCTTATGTGGCAAATGGTGAGGTACTTCCGGTTGCAACCCGTTCCTTCGGTGGCATCGGTATCTTCGCGATTCCGGAGATGGGAAGATTCTATCGTCATGAGCTGATCGAAAAAGGCTATCCACATCACGGAGCCGTTGCATTCGGACACTATGGAAAAGCACTGTTTGAAGTATTCAAATACATCGGCGTAACACCGGATGAGATCGGATACAACCATCCGAAGGGAGACCGATATCCGACAGAAAATCCTTTTGCATAAAATAAAAATGGATCAGATGACAGAGCGTGTTTGAAATTTATTTGAACACGCTCTTGTACATAATAGATACAGGAGGAAAAAGATGAAATATTATATCGGCGTAGACCTTGGAACATCTGCAGTAAAACTTCTGCTGATGGATCAGGAAGGACAGGTTGTCAATATCGTATCCAGAGAATACCCACTGTCGTTCCCGCATCCGGGCTGGTCAGAACAGAATCCGGAAGACTGGTGGGAACAATCGAAAGAGGGAATCCGTGAACTGATCAGCAAGATCGACGCGGCAGAGGTGGCAGGTATCAGTTTTGGCGGACAGATGCATGGACTGGTTATTCTGGATGAGAAGGATCAGGTGATCCGCCCGGCGATTCTGTGGAACGACGGGCGAACCACAAAAGAAACCGATTATCTGAATCAGGTGATCGGAAAAGAAAAACTGTCTGAATATACGGCGAATATCGCATTTGCCGGATTTACCGCACCGAAGCTTCTGTGGGTAAAGGAAAATGAGCCGGAAAATTTTGCGAAGATTTGTAAAATTATGCTTCCGAAAGACTATCTGGCATACTGTCTGACCGGTGTACATTGTTGTGATTACTCCGATGCATCCGGTATGCTTCTGCTGGATGTGAAAAATAAATGCTGGTCAGAACAGATGATGGAAATCTGTGGCGTCAGCAGGGAACAGATGCCGGAACTTTTTGAAAGTTATGAAAAAGTGGGCACATTAAAACCGGAGGTAGCAAAAGAGCTGGGACTGCCGGAAACCTGTCTGGTGGCAGCGGGTGCCGGGGATAATGCTGCGGCAGCAGTGGGAACCGGTACAGTGGGAGATGGTCAGTGTAATGTGTCTCTGGGAACCAGCGGAACAATTTTTATTTCCAGTGAGAATTTCGGTGTGGATCCACACAATGCCCTGCATGCATTTGCCCATGCTGACGGACATTATCATCTGATGGGATGCATGCTGAGTGCGGCATCCTGCAATAAATGGTGGATGGATACCATTATCGGAACGAAAGATTACGAAAAAGAGCAGGAAGTGATAGAAAAGCTGGGAGAAAATCATGTATTCTTCTTACCATATCTGATGGGAGAACGCTCTCCGCATAATGATCCGCAGGCGAGAGGAACCTTTATCGGCATGTCCATGGATACCACACGTGCGGATATGACACAGGCGGTTCTGGAAGGCGTGGCGTTTGCGATCCGTGATTCTTTTGAGATAGCAAAATCTCTGGGGATTCATATCGAGAGAACCAGGATCTGTGGCGGTGGAGCGAAGAGTCCACTGTGGAGAAAGATCATTGCCAATGTACTGAATATCAAAGTGGACCGGATCGCTTCCGAGGAAGGGCCTGCCCTTGGCGGTGCGATGCTTGCTGCAGTTGCGGATGAAACCTTTGCATCGGTGGAAGAGGCGGCTGCAAGGATCGTGAAAGTGGTGGAAACCGTAGAACCGGATCCGGAGATCGCAGAAAAATACGAGACACAGTATCGGAAATTTGTGCAGATCTATCCGACGGTGAAAGCGTTATTCCCGAAGCTTTCCTAAGATAAAAGATTTCCGGGAAATAAAAACAGACGACAGAACAGACATAATTCTTCCGGATAAAGATACAAATGAATGTACAGACAATAAAGCAATGGAAAAACGGGCAGGAAACTAGTTTCAGATAGTATTCCTGCCTGCTTTTATATTTGTGCTTTATACAGAAAACATATATAATAGAGATAACTGTGAAGGTGTGGAGCAGTTATTGATAAGAGTAATTATATATATATGGAGGTTTTTACAAATGAAATACGATTTTACAACAATCATGGATCGTCACGGTATGGATGCGATTGCGGTAGATGGTCTCAGTGAAGACGGACAGGGAAGTCCGGCGAAACCAAAAGAGGGATTTGATATTATTCCGATGTGGGTGGCGGATATGAATTTTGCGACAGTACCGACTGTACAGGAGGCAATTGCGGAGAGAGTAAAGCACCCGGCATTTGGATATTTTGATCCGCGGGAAGAGTATTTTCAGGAGATTATCGACTGGCAGACGAAACGAAACGGTGTAGAGGGACTGACTGCGGAGGCGATCGGGTATGAAAATGGTGTACTCGGCGGTGTTCTGTCTACATTACAGGCATTTGCAAGTCCGGGGGATGCAGTGCTTCTGCATAGCCCGACTTATATCGGATTTACCGGATGCATCGGAAATTATGGATATAAGATGGTTCACAGTCCGCTGAAAAAAGATGCGGAAGGAATCTGGAGGATGGATTATGAAGATATGGATGCGAAGATCAAAGAGCATCATATCCATGTGGCAGTCTTCTGTAATCCCCATAACCCGTGTGGCCGGGTATGGGAACACTGGGAGATTGAAAAAGCGATGGAAGTATATAAGGCCAATGACTGCGTGGTTATCTCCGATGAGATCTGGTCGGATCTGATCCTGGAAGGATATCATCATACGCCGGCACAGTCTGTCAGCGAGGATGCGAGAAACCGCACCGTGGCGATGTATGCGCCGAGCAAAACCTTTAACCTGGCAGGCCTGGTGGGAAGTTATCATATTATTTACAATTCCTATCTTCGTGACCGGGTGATGGCAGCCAGCAGTAAATCACACTATAATGCGATGAATGTACTTTCCATGTATGCACTGATCGGTGCATATAAACCGGAAGGCTATGAGTGGGTGGATGAACTGTGCCGGGTACTGAGCGGAAATGTTTCCTATGCCTGCGATTTCATCAAAGAACACTTTCTCGGTGTCACATTAAGCCGCCCGCAGGGAACCTATATGCTGTTCCTGGACTGCGAAGAATGGTGTAAGACACATGGGAAAACCATCGACGAGGTCCTCAAAGCCGGTTGGGATGTAGGTGTGGCATGGCAGGACGGTCGTCCGTTCTTTGCCCCGTACGGCATCCGCGTAAACCTGGCACTGCCACTCAGCAGAGTGCAGGAAGCTTTTGAACGGCTGAAAAAATATGTGTTTGTGGAAGAAAAATAAAATACCTTTTGCCTCCAGCATCATAAAATGACGATGTCAAGAAAAAGTACTTGACACCCATGAAAGATTGTTGTATGATGTCCAAGGTGATGCACATGGATAAGCTTGCGAGACAGGCATTGTTATATGATTTTTATGGCGAACTGCTGACGGAGCATCAGCAGAATGTTTACGAAGATGTTGTGTTGAATGATTATTCGCTCAGCGAGGTGGCACAGGATCAGGGAATCAGCCGGCAGGGGGTTCATGATCTGGTGAAGCGCAGTACCAGAATACTGGAAGAATATGAAGAAAAACTGCATCTGGTAGAAAAGTTCGTAGCGGTCCGCGAGAAGGTACATGAGATTCACGGACTGACACAACACTATGAGGAAAAAGATCTGAATCAGGTGATGAACCGGATCGAGACTTTATCCCACAGCATATTAGAGGAGTTATAATACATGGCATTTGAAAGTTTAACTGAAAAACTGCAGAATGTATTCAAAAACCTGAGAAGCAAAGGCCGTCTGACCGAGGCAGATGTAAAGGTAGCATTAAAAGAAGTTAAGATGGCACTTCTGGAAGCAGATGTCAGTTTTAAAGTGGTAAAACAGTTTATCAAGGCGGTACAGGAACGTGCGATCGGTCAGGATGTGATGAACGGACTGAATCCGGGGCAGATGGTGATCAAGATCGTAAATGATGAACTGGTATCTCTGATGGGAAGTGAGACCACGGAGATCGCGTTGCGCCCGGCAGGAGAGATTACTGTTATCATGATGGCAGGTCTTCAGGGTGCAGGTAAGACAACAACCACAGCAAAGATCGCCGGAAAGCTGAAAGCAAAAGGCAGAAAGCCATTGCTTGTAGCCTGTGATGTTTATCGTCCGGCAGCAATCACACAGCTGCAGATCAACGGTGAAAAACAGGGTGTGGAAGTCTTCTCGATGGGAGATAAACAGAACCCGGTAAACATCGCCAAAGCAGCGATTGAACATGCAAAGAATCAGAACTTTAACGTTGTGATCCTCGATACCGCCGGTCGTCTTCATGTGGATGAAGATATGATGCAGGAATTGATCCGGATCAAAGAAGAAGTCAATGTGGATCAGACCATTCTGGTAGTTGACGCGATGACCGGTCAGGATGCAGTCAATGTGGCAGAGTCCTTCAATCAGAAGGTGGGCATTGACGGCGTGATCTTAACAAAGATGGATGGTGACACCCGAGGCGGTGCGGCACTTTCTATCAAAGCAATCAGTGGAAAACCGATTCTGTATGTAGGTATGGGAGAGAAACTTTCCGATCTCGAACAGTTCTACCCGGATCGTATGGCTTCCCGTATCCTGGGAATGGGCGATGTGATGAGCCTGATTGAAAAAGCTCAGCAGAACATCGACGAGGACAAAGCCCGTGAGATGGAACAGAAGATCAAGAAAGCGACCTTTGGCTTTGATGATTATCTGGAGAGCATGAACCAGATGAAGAACATGGGCGGTATTTCCAGTGTATTGAACATGCTTCCCGGACTGGGAAACAAAGCAAAAGACATCGAGGGTATGATCGATGAGAAAGACATGGCGAGAAAAGAAGCCATCATCCTTTCCATGACTCCGAAAGAAAGAGCCAACCCGGATCTTTTGAACCCGTCCAGAAAGAAACGAATCGCTCAGGGCGCAGGTGTAGATATTGCGGAAGTCAACCGGATGGTCAAACAGTTTGATCAGACCAGAAAGATGATGAAACAGATGCCTGGCATGCTGGGTGGTAAAAGCGGTAAAAGAGGCGGCTTTAAGCTTCCCTTTTAAATAAACAAATAAAACTATAATAAACAAGGATAACCTTAAGGAGGAAATTAAAATGGCAGTAAAAATCAGACTGAGAAGAATGGGTCAGAAAAAAGCACCTTTCTATAGAATCATCGTTGCAGATTCCAGATCCCCAAGAGACGGAAGATTCATCGAAGAGATCGGAACATACGATCCTACTTGTGATCCGAGCGTATACAAAGTAGACGAAGAAGCAGCTAAAAAATGGCTGGCAAACGGTGCTCAGCCTACAGAAGTTGTAAGCAAAATCTTCAAATTAGCCGGTATCGAAAAATAATGCAGGACCGCCAGGGGCTGCTGAATTATGTTGTTGCTGTTCATGATTTGTTCTGAGCAGTAATATCGTTTTTGCCTGATGCATTTCTCTGAGATGGAAATGCTTTGACAAATACGTGGAGGTGCGTGATGAAAGATTTAGTAGAAGTAATTGCAAAATCCCTCGTAGACCATCCGGAAGAAGTGGTAGTAAACCAGACTGAAGAGAGCAATGCGATTTTAGTAGAATTGAAGGTGGCACCTTCCGATATGGGCAAGGTGATTGGCCGTCAGGGACGCATCGCAAAGGCAATCCGAACTGTGGTAAAAGCTGCTTCCTCTAAATGTGATAAGAAGGTTGTAGTTGAAATTCTGCAATAGCTGAAAATATGAGGATATAGCCAATGGCTATATCCTTTTTCATTCATTTCCGCGGGTAACATATATCGTTGGAAACAGGAAACAAAGAGGAGTAGAGATATGGAACAATTGCTGCAGGTTGGAGTAATCTCCAGCACTCACGGGATCCGGGGAGAAGTAAAAGTATTTCCTACTACAGACGATCCAGATCGGTTCAGAAAATTAAAACAGGTGATCCTGGATACCGGAAGAGAACAGAAAGGTCTGGAAATCGAAGGGGTAAAATTTTTCAAACAGTTTGTGATTCTGAAATTTAAAGGCATTGATAATATCAATGACATTGAAAAGTATAAAGGAAAGAGCCTGTATGTGACCAGAGAACATGCAGTGAAATTAAAAAAAGATGAGTATTTTATTGCAGATCTGATTGATATGCAGGTAGAACTTGAGGATGGTACAGCATTTGGTGTTCTGACAGATGTGATGCAGACAGGGGCAAATGATGTGTATTGTATCCGGACAGAAGAACATGGAGAGGTTCTGATCCCGGCAATCAAAGACTGCATCCTTGATGTGGATGTGGAAGCAGGAAAAATGAAAATTCATCTGTTGGATGGTCTGATCTGACCGCTTTTTGACGGGACAGATTCAGACAGGTATCCATGTTGATAAAAAGCAGCTGTGCAAACGGCTGTATGATTACAGGAAGGAAAGAGTATGCATTATCATGTACTTACATTGTTTCCCGAGATGATCGAACAGGGTATGGGAACCAGTATTATGGGACGGGCTATGGAGCAGGGACTGATCCGGCTGACTGCAACGAACATCCGGGATTTTTCAACCAATAAACATATGAAAGTGGACGACTATCCATATGGCGGAGGAGCCGGCATGGTGATGCAGGCAGAACCTGTCTACGGAGCATGGAAACAGGTAACCGAATCCATCGGATACAAACCACGTGTGATCTATCTGACACCGCAGGGAAAAGTATTTCAGCAGTCGATGGTGGAAGATTTTGCCAGAGAACAGGATCTTGTATTCTTGTGTGGGCACTATGAAGGTATCGATGAGCGTGTGCTGGAAGAGGTGGTAACAGATTATGTGTCAATCGGTGATTATGTACTGACAGGCGGGGAACTTCCGGCACTGGTAATGATGGATGCAATTTCCCGTTTTGTGCCGGGAGTGCTGAACAATGAAGAATCCGCGGAATTTGATTCCTTCCATGACAATCTTCTGGAATATCCGCAGTACAGCCGTCCGGCAGAATGGATGGGGAAAAAAGTACCGGATGTGCTGCTTTCCGGTCATCATGCGAATATTGAAAAGTGGAGGAGAGAGCAGTCTATCCTGCGAACCCTTCAGAACCGTCCGGAACTTCTGGAAGATGCAGTACTGAGTAAAAAAGAAAAACAGTATCTGGAACAGCTGCGGAGAAATATGGCACAAGAGGATCCATCCCCCTGTGAAAAATAAAAAATCTGGTATTAGAGAAAATTCTTCTCACATATACTGAGTAGTAGTATAGGTGAGGAGGATTTTTCTATATGGAGCCATTTGCTGTCTACAAAGATATACAAGCCCGTACGAAGGGCCAATTCCTTCTGGGGGTGGTAGGACCGGTCCGGACGGGCAAATCCACATTTATCCGGCGGTTCATGGAACTTCTGGCACTTCCGGGAATGGAAGAACAGGATGCTGCGGAGGTGCGGGATCAGCTGCCGGTTTCCGGTTCAGGAAAAACAATTACAACAGTGGAACCCAAATTTATTCCCAGGGAAGCGGTGAATGTAAATCTGGGAGAAGAGATTCCGGTGAAGATCCGACTGATCGACTGCGTGGGATTTATGGTGCCTGAAGCTACAGGGGATATGGAGCAGGAAAAAGAACGAATGGTAAAAACCCCCTGGTATGAACAGGAGATTCCGTTTCATCAGGCGGCAGAGATTGGAACCAGAAAAGTGATCCAGGAACATTCTACCATCGGTCTCGTAGTAACCTGCGACGGTTCCTTCGGTGATATTCCGCGTAAAAATTTTGTGGATGGAGAAGAAAAGACAGTACAGGAACTCAAAAAACAGGGGAAACCATTTTTGATTCTTGTGAATTCGAAAAAGCCGTACGGGGAAGAGGCGCAGAAGCTGGTAAGAGAACTGGAAGAAAAATATCAGGCAGCGGTACTCGGGGTAAACTGTGAACAGCTTCGAAAAGAAGATGTGATCCGGATCCTGGAAAAGATTCTTTATGAATTCCCGGTGCGTCAGATCGAATATTACATACCAAAATGGGTGGAACTGCTTCCGGTCACCCATTATCTGAAAGAAGATCTGTTGAAACAGATGAAAGAGAAGATGGGAACCATGGAATATATCCGTGATATCCGGCAGGAAAATCTGGAGATGGACAGTAACTATGTCAAATCAGTCACACTGGAAGAAATCAACCTTTCCAACGGCGTGGTAAAAGTCCGTATTCAGATCGAAGACCCCTATTATTATCAGGTGATGAGCGAGATGACCGGTGTGACGATAGAGAGCGAGTATCAGCTGATCCATACGCTGAAAGAGCTGGCGCAGATGAAACAGGAATATACAAAAGTCCAGCAGGCCATAGAATCCGTACGTGGAACAGGTTATGGTGTGGTGATCCCCGAGAAGAATGAGATCACACTGGAAGAACCGGTTGTGATCCGTCAGGGAAACAAATACGGTGTTAAGATCAAGTCGGTCAGTCCGTCCATCCATATGATCAAAGCCAATATTGAGACGGAGATTGCACCGATTGTAGGAAGCGAGGAACAGGCGCACGATCTGATCACATTCATCAAAGAAAATGAAAAAAATACCGATGATGGTATGTGGGAGACCAATATTTTCGGAAAATCCATCGAACAGCTGGTAGAAGACGGCATCCGTACCAAGATTGCTCAGATCAGTGAAGAAAGTCAGGTGAAGCTGCAGGACACGATGCAAAAGATTGTCAACGACAGCAAGGGCGGGTTGATCTGTATAATTATCTGAAAAAGTGCCGAGAAAAATGCAAAGAAATTGACAAAGATTTGTAACAAAGTTATAATAAAAGCTGTGACAAAGAATATCGAGAAAAGTGTAATGCTTCAGATATGGAAGGGATACAATAGAAGGAAATACATATGAAGAAAAAATACGTAAGCAGATTACTGGCAGGATGCCTTACAGTTACGATGCTCACACCGACCGGGGCACTGGCAAGTGTTCCGCAGCCGGTAGTGACACAGGAAGCATCCCAGGAGGCCGGACAGGAGAACGAAACAGAAAGCAAAGAACAGGCAGCGGAATATGCAGCAGAGGGTACGGCAGAGGTACAGACAGACGAAACCGAAGCAGCAGAAAACAGAACAGCTGCAGATAAGAGCAGAGAACAGGCAGAACCGCAGACAGCACAGACCGGTGAACAGGCAGAACCGCAGACGACACAGACCGGTGAACAGGCGGTTTCAGAGGCAGAACCTCAGGCACAGGTGCAGCCACGGGCTGTAGTGGCTGTCAATCAGTGGATCCGGGATGGAAACCGCTGGTGGTACCGTCATGCAGACGGAAGCTATACCACCAATGGATGGGAAGTGATCAACGGAGCCTGGTATTACTTTGACGGAGCCGGCTGGATGGTAACCGGCTGGTTAAAACGCCCGAGCGGCTGGTATTATCTGACAGGAAGCGGAGCGATGGCAACGGGCTGGATCCAGCTGGGAAGTACCTGGTATTATCTGAATGAAAGTGGAACGATGCAGGCAGATACCTGGATCGGAAACAATTATGTAGACGGAAGCGGAGCCTGGATCCCTGGGAAAGTAAAAGCACAGGCTGGCTGGGTACAGAATGGAAACCGCTGGTGGTACCGTCATGCAGACGGAAGCTATACCACCAATGGATGGGAAGTGATCAACGGAGCCTGGTATTACTTTGACGGAGCCGGCTGGATGGTAACCGGCTGGATAAAACTGTCCGGAACCTGGTATTATCTGACAGGAAGCGGAGCGATGGCAACGGGCTGGATCCAGACCGGTGGAACCTGGTATTACATGAACACCAGTGGTGCGATGGTAACCGATACCTGGATCGGAAATAATTATGTAGACGGAAGCGGAGCCTGGATCCCTGGGAAAGTAAAAGCACAGGCCGGTTGGGTACAGAGCGGAAGCCGCTGGTGGTACCGTCATGCAGACGGAAGCTATACCAGAAATAATTGGGAAATGATCAACGGAAGCTGGTATTATTTTGACGGAGCCGGCTGGATGGTAACCGGCTGGCTGAAGCTTGGAAACAACTGGTACTATCTGAATCCGGGTAATGGAGCTATGGTAACCGGCTGGTTACAGCTGGGAAGCACCTGGTATTACATGAATGGAAGCGGAGCCATGGAGACAGACACCTGGATCGGAAACAGCTATGTGGATGCCAATGGTGTATGGGATCAGTCAAAAACAAAGGCTCAGGCTTACTGGGTTCAGAATAACGGCCGCTGGCTGTATGTGCAGGAAAATGGTTCTTATGCAAAGAGCACATGGAAAACGATTGACGGAAAAGAATACTATTTCGGTGCTGACGGTTATATGGCAACCGGCTGGCTGAAGCAGGGAAGTACCTGGTATTATCTGAAACCGACCGCAAAGAACAGTGCAGAAAAAGTAGGTGAGAAAGCCTATAATTACTGGGTGGGAACAGCCGGGATCGGTGGTTATTACATTGATAAATACGGCAGAATGGTAGCCGGTAAAGATTACAGCCTCGGAAGTTATGTCTATACATTCGATGCCAACGGACTATGCACGAACCGGGAAAACCGTTATCTTCAGGTGACTGATGCGAATGGAAGAAAATATAATGTGGAAAAGAAAACATATCTTTCCGATCCTCAGGTGGGTGTGGATGTAACAGAGGACGAGTTCCTTGCGGCAGCTGTCTATGCAGAGTCGGCAAACCAGGGACTTACCGGTATGACAGGTGTCGCGATGGTTATGTTAAACCGTATGCGGACCAATAAGACCAGCTCGGCTCCATATCCATCAGAAGCGAAAAATATGATTTATCAGGCAACACAGTTTGAAGTGGCAAGAGACGGAGCACTGACAAAAAGTCTGAATCTCATCGTGAGCGGCAAAGGCGGTACAGCGATGGAAAATGCAAAAAAAGCTGTTGCGAACGCCAGAGCAATCTGTGATGCTTACGATAATAACAAGACCGATGAGCTGAGCGATGAAGTGAAAGGTATACTGGAAGAACTGAAGGTTCCGGAAGGTCATACTATGCTGGAATATCTGGGATTTATGACACCAAAAGCATTTGAGAATGCGAATCTGGATCCGGAAAAAACACATGCATTTACCTATAAAAATACGACGTTCTACAGCACCTGGATCAAAAAATCCTGATACTATCCATCATTGACAGCATACAGGAAAGAGTTTATAATATTGTCGTGAAAAATTTATCACATACAGTTGCAGGAAAACAGGTGAAATTCCTGTACAAGTCCGTTACCGTTAAAGTCGGAGTACTCTCTGTATGGTGAGGACTGTAAACATTTGCGGCAACCGAAGGATTACAGAATAGAAATGAGCAGGAAAACCGTTGTCTTTTTGACAACGGTTTTTTACTTACAGGAAACTGCGTTCCTGCAAAGTAAAAACGCTCCGCGAGAATGTGCCAAGACACATTCTTTGTTCATGTATGCAGGCAACAAGACAAAGCAATAAGTAAACTGTGATTGGAAAAAATAATATGGATAAAAAAACACACCGCACCGGTCTGGAAGGATATTATGCGGTAGATGAAAAAAACAGAAAACTTCGTTACGGTTATACAACCGGTTCCTGTGCGGCAGCTGCGGCGCAGGCGGCAACGCGGATGCTGCTGACCGGAGAAAAAGTGGAAGAGGTGGCTTTACAGACACCAAAAGGAATTTTACTGCATCTGCTGATCGAGGAGATTTCCATGGATGAGGGAAGGGTGCGCTGTGCCGTGCAGAAGGATGGCGGTGATGATCCGGATGTAACGACGGGAATCTATGTATATGCAAACGTTTCCCGCAAGGATGCACCACAGATTACTCTGGACGGAGGGATCGGCGTAGGAAGAGTGACCAGACCGGGTCTGTGGCAGGCAGTTGGCGAGGCGGCGATCAACAAGGTTCCAAGGCAGATGATCCTTGAAAATGTAGAGCAGGTCTGTAAAGAATATCACTACACCGGAGGTCTGGATGTGCAGATTGAGATTCCGGCAGGAGTGGAGCTTGCAAAAAAGACGTTTAATCCACGTCTGGGTATCGAAGGCGGAATCTCTGTTCTTGGAACAAGTGGAATCGTGATCCCGATGAGTGAGACAGCACTGGTGGCCAGCCTGCGGCTGGAGATGAAGATGCTGGTGGAAGGCGGCGGGTCTTATCTGGTGATTACACCGGGAAATTACGGTCAGGCTTTTTCAAAAGAACAGACAAGACTGGATCTTACCTATTCGATGAAATGCAGCAATTATGTGGGGGAGACCCTGGATATGGCAAGAGAGCTGGGAGTAAAGGGTATCTTGTTTATCTCCCATATCGGCAAATTTGTGAAAGTAGCCGGCGGAATCATGAATACCCATTCCCGCCAGGCAGACAGTCGAAGCGAACTGATGGCAGCGAATGCGATCCGCGCCGGCGCAGATCTGGAGACGGCAAAAGAGATTCTTGATACGATCACCACGGAGCAGAGTGTGGAGATTTTAAAACGAAAGGGTTATCTGGAAGCTACGATGAAAGAAATCAGTGACCGGGTAGAATTCTATCTGAATAAAAGGGCAGGCGAACAGCTGGAAGTGGGAACTATCTTATTTTCCAATGTATATGGAAAGCTGGCAGAAACCTCGAAAGTTCCGGAACTCGCCCGAAAAATCATGAAGCAGGCAGAAAAAAAAGCACACAATCAATGTGCAGATAAAGAACAGAAACCAAATCAACAGAAAAACGAGGAGAAAAAACTATGAGTGGAATATTATATGGACTTGGAGTGGGACCGGGAGATCCGGAACTGCTGACACTGAAAGCCCTTCGTCTGATCCGCGAGAATCCTGTGATCGCAGTACCAGGCAACGATATAAAAACCAGTGTCGCTTATCAGATCGTAAAAGGAGCATATCCAAAACTGGATGAAAAAGAACTGATTCCGGTGGCTATGCCGATGACAAAAGACAGGGCAGTACTGGAAGACAATCATAATAAGGCTGCAGATGCAGTGGAATCTTATCTGAAACAGGGAAAAAATGTGGTGTTTCTGACACTGGGAGATCCTACTATATATTCCACTTATCTGTATGTACATAAACGAATCCTGGAACGCGGTTATCAGGCTGAAATCGTGAGCGGGATCACTTCTTTCTGTGCAGTGGCGGCCCGTCTTAATATGGGTCTGGCGGAGATGGCAGAACCGCTCCATGTGATTCCGGCGACCTATAAAGCAGAAGAAATGGATGAGCTTTTAAAACTGCCTGGAACCAAAGTGCTGATGAAAAGCGGCAAACGCCTGAAAAAAGTAAGAGACAGCATTTTAAGAAGCGGACAGAATGCCGTAATGATTGAAAACTGCGGCATGCCGGAAGAAAAAATCTATGCATCGGCCAAAGAGATACCGGAAGAAGCAGGATATTATACCCTTCTGGTCGTAAAAGATAAAAAATAAGAGAAAATAAGAGAAAATAAGAGTGCCTGACGCCAGGGACAAGAGAGGAGAAAACATATGGTACATTTCGTAGGAGCAGGTTCCGGTGCACCGGATCTGATCACACTGAGAGGAAAAAAATTTCTGGAAGAAGCAGACGTAGTGATCTATGCAGGCTCACTGGTCAATCCACAGCTTCTTGAATACACGAAAGAAAACTGTGAGATCTACAACAGTGCGAAGATGACACTGGAAGAAGTTCTGGATGTGATCTTTGCAGCGGAAGAAAAGGGGCTGACAACGGTACGTCTCCATACCGGAGATCCTTCTTTGTATGGTGCGATCCGGGAACAGATGGATGTTCTGGAAGAAAAAAATATTGCATTTGATTATTGCCCGGGTGTCAGCAGCTTCTGTGGTGCGGCATCCGCGCTGAACCTGGAATACACACTGCCGGATGTATCACAGAGCGTGATCATAACCCGAATGGAAGGAAGAACTCCGGTACCGGAAAAAGAGAGCATCCAGTCCTTTGCGGCCCATCAGGCAACGATGGTTGTCTTTTTAAGTACAGGCATGTTAGAAGAACTAAGCAGAAGACTGATCGAGGGTGGTTACACCGCCGATACTCCGGCAGCGATTGTATACAAAGCGACCTGGGAAGATCAGAAAACATTCGTCTGTACAGTAGGAACCCTGGCACAGACAGCAAAAGAAAACAATATTACAAAGACCGCACTGATGATCATCGGTGATGTGGTGGCTCACAGCCACTATGACCGGTCAGAACTGTATAATCCGACATTCACCACAGAGTTTCGGGAAGCAACAAAATAAGATGAAAAAGACAGGAATCATCGCATTCACAGAACATGGCTGTGTCCTTGGAGAAAAACTTCTGAGAGATCTGCAAAAGCAGGATCAGGAGGTGTATGGCTTTGTGAAAAGTAAATATGTAGAGCTTCCTGAGAAACATCCTTTTCGGAAAGTGAAAGAAACCCTGAGAGAATGGGCAGAAGAATGGATCCCCCGACTGGACGGAATCATCTTTTTCAGTGCCACCGGGATCGCTGTGAGAACCATCGCTCCTTTCGTGGTAAGTAAGAAAACAGACCCGGCTGTTGTGGTGATCGATGAACAGGGCAGCTATGCGATCTCTCTTCTCTCCGGTCATCTCGGCGGAGCAAACGAACTGACGGAATTCGCTGCAGAAAGCATCGGAGCGCAACCCGTGATCACCACAGGGACAGACGTAAACCACACTTTTGCGGTGGATGTCTTCGCCCGGAAAAACAATCTGGTGATTTCTGATATGGGGCTGGCAAAAGAGATGGCGGCGTTGCTGATCCGGGGAAAAACTATTGCCTGGGGAGCCGGAGAAGGATTCGTCTTTCCGAAAGAACAGACCATTCCGGAACAGCTGCGATTCCGGAAGACGGAAAGTCCGGATGGAAAACAGGGAACTTTATGGTTTGCAATCCCGCAAAGTGACAGAGAACAGGAAGAAGCCCCGGGAACAGAGCAGACTCGGATGCTTCATCTGTATCCGAAAAATGTGTATCTCGGGGTGGGTTGCAGGAAAAACACACCGGAAGAAAAGATCGAAACACAGATTCAGAAGTATCTGTCAGAACATGGAATAGCTGCAGAACAGATTATCCTGGCAGCCAGCATCGATCTGAAAAAAGAAGAGCCGGGACTGCTGGAGTTCTGTGAAAAATATCACCTTCCTTTTGTGACTTATCGTGGAGAAGAACTTGAAAAAGCAAAAGGTACCTTTACGCCATCTGCATTTGTCAGCAAGATCACCGGCGTGGACAATGTATGCGAACGAAGTGCCAGCCTTGCCTGCGATGGCGGAACATTTATCATGAGAAAACAGGCCGCAGAGGGAGTGACCGCTGCGTGTACAATAAAGAAATGGAGTGTGAGCTTTGAATAAATTATATGTAATCGGTATCGGACCGGGAGAATACGAACAGATGACACTGAAGGCAATTCATGCAATGGAAAAAAGTGAGGTAATTATCGGCTATACAGTATATGTAGATCTGGTAAAAGAACATTTTCCGGGGAAAGAATTCCTGACCACTCCCATGAAAAAAGAGGTGGATCGTTGTGTGATGGCTTTTGAAGAAGCAAAAAAGGGAAAAGTAGTTTCCATGATCTGCAGCGGAGATGCCGGTGTGTACGGTATGTCCGGACTGATGTATGAGGTCGGTGTCAACTATCCGGAAGTAGAACTGGAGATTATTCCCGGTGTAACAGCAGCGACCGGCGGTGCGGCAGTACTGGGTGCTCCGCTGATCCACGATTTCTGTCTGATCAGTCTGAGTGATCTGCTGACACCGTGGGAGAAGATTGAAGCACGTCTGCTGGCAGCTGCAGAGGCTGATTTTGTTGTGTGTCTGTATAATCCGTCCAGCAGGAAGCGAAGCGATTATCTGCAGAAAGCCTGTGATCTGATGATGCAGTACAAGAGCCCGGAGACTGTATGCGGTATCGTAAGCTACATCGGAAGAGACGGGGAACATTATGAAGTGATGGATCTGAAAACCCTGCGGGATACGAAGGTAGACATGTTTACGACCGTATGGGTGGGCAATTCACAGACCAAAGAGATTAACGGTAAGATGGTAACACCGAGGGGATATCGAAATGTATAAAGTTCTGCTGTTTGGCGGTACGGTGGAAGGACGCACCGTGGCCGAATATTTGAATGAAAATAAAATACCTTCCATGGTATGTGTCGCTACGGAATACGGAGAAAGTCTGTTGCCGCAGGGCGAATATCTGGAATTATCCCACGAACGTCTGGATGAAAAGCAGATGGAAGAGAGGATGTTACAGATGGAGAACGGGCTGGTCATCGATGCGACTCATCCGTATGCCCAGGTAGTGACGGAAAATATTGAGACCGCCTGCGAACGTACCGGAACTGCCTATCTGCGGGTGGTGCGTCAGGAAAGCCGGCGTCTTGAAGAAGAAGAAACCATTACATATGTAAAAAGCATCCGGGAAGCGGTGGAATATCTGGAAAAAACCAGTGGAAATATTCTGGTTACCACCGGGAGCAAAGAACTGTCTGCCTATACGGCACTGACCGATTATCAGGAAAGAATCTATGCCAGAGTGCTTTCTCTGGTGGAAGTTGTCTCTTCTTGCGCAAAACTTGGCATTGAAGGGAAACATCTGTTGTGCATGCAGGGACCTTTTTCCCGGGAAATGAATATCGCACTGATCCATCAGTTTGATATCGCATGGATGGTAAGTAAAGAATCGGGAAGAGCCGGAGGATTCCTGGAAAAATATCAGGCGGCAAAAGAAACCGGCTGCCGGATGATTGTCATCGGACGACCGAAGGAAGAACAGGGCATGGAACTGGAGAAATGTATAGAGTATCTGAACCGCCGGTTTCTCTCGAAAGAAAATGTTGCAAATGATGCAAAAATCGAAATTGTCAATACTGATACAGAAAATATAGAAAATATAGAGAATCCTGGTAGCGGGCAGGAAAAGGTTGCGCAGGAACCTGTCATGCAGGAAGCAGCAACGCAAAATACAGAAGCGGTAACCGAAGGAGAAGAAACTGAGGATATCCTTCGGGGGCAAAAGGTTTCTCTTGTGGGAATCGGTATGGGAACTGCAGATACTCTGACACAGGAAGGAAAACAGGCACTGGAGTGTGCGGATCTTCTGATCGGAGCAGCTCGGATGGTGGAACATATCCGGAAACCGGGCCAGGAAGTCTGGACCGGATATAAACCGGAAGAAATCTGTGCCTATATTGCGGCTCATCCGGAGCACAAAAACGTGGCGATTGCCCTCTCAGGGGATGTCGGATTCTACAGCGGAGCTAAAAAACTCCTGGAGACACTGCACCGGGAACTGCCGATGGTACAGAAAAAAGTGTACTGTGGCATATCTTCTATGATTTATTTCTGCGCAAAACTGGAAACACCGTGGGAAGATGTTCATCCGGTCAGCCTTCATGGAAGAGAGTGCAATCTGCCCGGACTTCTGCGTATATACGGAAAGATTTTTGCTATTGTGGGAACGACAGACGGCATCGCAAAATTGTGTCAGAAGCTGCAGCGCTACGGCATGGGTGATGTACGGGTAGAGGTGGGCGAACGGCTTTCTTACCCGGAAGAAAAGATCACCCGGGGATATGCCTGGCAGCTGACAGCACTTGAGACGGACAGTCTCAGTGTCGTGTTATTTACCAGAGAGGGAAAAGAAGCCATCGTGACACACGGGATCCCGGATGAAGCATTTATCCGGGGAAAAGTGCCGATGACGAAAGAGGAAGTGCGAGGCATCTCCCTGTCAAAATTACAGCTGACACGGAATTCGATTGTTTACGATGTGGGAGCCGGAACCGGTTCTGTATCCGTAGAGATGGCTATGCAGGCGGTAGAAGGCCGGGTATATGCGATCGAGAAAAAACCGGAGGCTGTGGAACTGTTATATAAAAACAAAGAAAAGTTCGCAGCAGATAATCTTGAGATTGTCGAAGGACTGGCACCGGAAGCCTGCGTGGATCTGCCGGTACCGACCCATGCTTTTATCGGAGGTTCCTCCGGTAACATGAAAGACATCCTTAAACTGCTGCTTTCAAAGAATCCCGGGATCCGTGTGGTGATCAACTGCATCGCTCTCGAATCCGTGGGAGAGGCCATGAACTGTCTGAATGTTTTGCCATTTGAGCAGGTGGATATCGCACAGGTGCAGGTAGCAAAAGGCAAAAAAGCGGGATCTTATCATCTGATGATGGGACAGAATCCGGTCTATGTGATTTCCTGCCGGGGAAAGGAAGAAACAAATGAATAACAAACGCAAAGTGCCGCGAATCCTTCTCGGGGCAGCTGCGAGCGGAAGTGGAAAGACACTGCTCACCTGCGGACTGCTGCAGGCATTAAAAAACAGGAACCTGCAGGTTGCTTCTTTCAAGTGTGGACCGGATTATATTGACCCGATGTTTCACAGCCGTGTGATTGGAACAAAAAGCAGGAACCTGGACAGCTTTTTTGCAAAGGAAGATACCCTGCGGTATCTTCTGGAGAAAAATGCAAGAGACTGTGAGGTTTCTGTGATTGAAGGCGTGATGGGTTACTATGACGGACTTGCGGGGATCTCTCCGAAAGCCAGTGCTTATGATGTGGCAAGAATCACAAAAACCCCCGCGGTGCTGATCGTAAATGCAAAGGGAATGAGTCTGTCTGCGGCAGCTTTTGTCAAGGGCTTTGTGGAATACAGAGAAGACAGTCAGATCCGTGGTGTGATTCTGAATCAGATTTCCCCAATGATGTATCCGCGGTTAAAGCAGATCATCGAAGAAACCCTGCCGGTGAAAGTGTACGGGTATGTTCCGGTGGTGAAGGACTGCGTGCTGGAAAGCCGTCATCTGGGTCTGGTGATGCCGGAAGAAATCGCAGATCTGCATAATAAACTGATGAAACTGGCAGAGATCCTGGAAAGATCCGTGGATATTGACGGACTTCTGGAACTGGCAGAAGGTGCAGAGGAACTTCCTGTTCAGGAGTCACTGACCGGTTATCATACAAAAAGAACTGTAAGGATCGCTCTGGCGAAGGATGAAGCGTTCTGCTTTTTCTATCAGGACAATCTGGAGCTTCTGGAAGAAATGGGTGCGCAGTTGATTCCCTTTTCTCCTATTCATGATGAAAAACTCCCGGAAAATATAGACGGAATGCTTTTTCATGGCGGATATCCGGAACTGTATGCAAAAGCACTGAGTGAGAATAAAAAAATGATTACTTCTGTCCGTGAGGCGGTACAGGCAGGTATTCCCTATATGGCAGAATGCGGTGGTTTTATGTATCTGCATCAGGAGATGGAGGATATGGAAGGACACAGCTGGCCAATGGCCGGGGTTATTCCCGGCAAATCCTGGCGTACGCCCCGGCTTACCAGATTCGGTTATATTACCCTGGAAGACGGAACGTGTTTTGGGAAGAATGTGGGAGGAATCCGTGCCCATGAATTTCATTATTTTGATTCGGATAACTGCGGGGAAAGCTATACGGCCAGAAAACCACTGAGCAGTCGGTCATGGAACTGTATACACAGCGACAGACAGGGAATGAGCGGATTTCCACATATGTATTATTACAGCAATCTGCAGGTGCCGGAACAGTTCTTACGCACCTGTGAGGAAAGGAAGGCATAAGTATGACGTTAGAGGAAACGCTGGAGAAGATACATCCGGCAGATGAGACAGCCATGGAAGCGGCTCTGGCACACTGGAACAATATTGCCATGCCGCTTCACAGTCTGGGACGGCTGCAGGATACGGTCGTTCGTATCGCCGGTATGACAGGGAATGCCAGAGTGGACCTGAAGAAAAAAGCTCTGGTGGTCATGTGCGCCGATAACGGTGTAGTGGAAGAAGGTGTGACACAGAGCGGGCAGGAAGTGACCAAAATCGTAGCCGAAAATTTTCTGAAAGAAAAGGCTACAGCAAGTATCCTCTGTAAAAAAGCAGGTGCAGATATCTTCCCGGTGGACATCGGGATTGCCACGGACAGCACGATTCTTCAGCATAAAGTGATGTACGGAACAAAAAATATGGCGAAAGAGCCCGCCATGACAAGAGAACAGGCTGTTCAGGCACTCGAAGTCGGCATCCATATGGTGGAAGAACTCAAAGAAAAAGGGTATGGAATCGTAGCAACCGGTGAGATGGGAATCGGCAATACAACGACCAGCAGTGCAGTGACTGCCGTTTTACTGGAGCAGGATCCGGCAGAGGTAACCGGACGCGGTGCAGGGCTTTCCGGTACAGGACTGAAAAAGAAGATTTCTGTGATCAGAGATGCGATTGCCTTGCATAAACCGAAGAAAGAAGATCCGATCGATGTGCTCGCGAAAGTAGGCGGACTCGATATCGCCGGTATGGCGGGGGTATTCTTGGGCGGAGCAGCCTGTCGGATTCCGGTAGTTGCCGATGGATTCATCTCCTGTGTGGCTGCATTGTGTGCGATCCGGATCTGTCCGGCAGTGAAAGATTATGTAATCACATCACACAAATCAAAAGAACCGGCGACGGTGATGATCCTGGAGGCACTGGATATTCCGGTATTTTTAGACTGTGATATGTGTCTGGGTGAGGGAACCGGAGCGGTAACGATTTATCCGATCCTTGATATGGCGCTGGCGGTATATGGAGGCATGTGCACGTTTTCCGATAATCAGATGGAAAATTATGTGCCATTGGTGTAAGAAGAGAAAGTGAAGGAAATCAGAGATGTTTCATGTAGTAACAGGAGGAAGCGGCAGCGGAAAATCTGCATTTGCGGAACAGTGTATCCTGGATTGTCAGGGGAACAACAGAATCTATATTGCGACGATGTACCCGTTTGATGAAGAAAGCCACCGGAGGATCGCGAGACATCGCGCCATGCGGGCAGAGAAAAAGTTTACGACGATTGAGCGTTATACGGATCTGGAGCATCTTACGATACCGCAGGGGGCAGATGTACTGCTGGAGTGCATGTCGAATCTGACGGCAAATGAGATTTATCAGGAAGGCGGAGCCGGGGACAATACTGTGAAGGCGATCCTGAATGGAATCCACCATCTGCTGGAGCAGGCAGGAAATCTGGTGGTAGTGACGAACGAGGTCTTTTCCGACGGCATCACCTACGATCCGGAGACAGAAAAATATCTGGAAAAACTTGGTGCGATCAACTGTCAGATGGCGCAGATCGCAGATACGGTCACAGAGGTTGTCTACGGAATTCCGATTTTTCATAAAAAGACAGGCGAGGAGAGAAAAAATGAAGAAATTTTATCATAGTTTTCTGATTGCATTTTCCATGTATTCGAAGATCCCGATGCCCCAGTGTGAATGGAATGAAGAAAATATGGCATATGCCATGTGCTTTTTCCCATGGATCGGTGTTGCCATCGGCGGAGTAACCTGGCTGTGGGGGACGTTCGGAACGTATCTTGGGCTTTCCTCAGCCTTTTATACCGTGATCCTGACATTGATCCCATGGTTTCTTACCGGAGGGATCCACCTGGACGGATTGTTGGATACGGCAGATGCGATGAGTTCATGGCAGGAACGTGAGCGCCGGCTGGAGATCCTGAAGGATTCTAATTCCGGAGCATTTGCGGTGATTACCTGTGCGGTTTACTTTATGTTTTATTATGGTGTATACAGCCAGATCAGTGCCCGCGCCCTGGCGATGATCCCCTTTACATTTTGTCTGTCCCGGACATTAAGCGGGCTGGCGATCGTGACATTTCCGAAGGCAAAAAAGACCGGATCGGTTTCTGCTATGGCACGCGGGGCGAAGGATAGGCAGGTAAAAGCCACGATGTGTGTGTATCTGCTGATACTGCTGGCCGGGATGTTGCTGGTGGAATGGAAACTGGGTCTTCTGGTTTATGGAATAGCGATTCTGGTTTATGCCCTTTATTATCGGAATGCGATGAAGTATTTCGGAGGAACGACCGGGGACCTGGCGGGGTGCTTTTTGTCGCTGTGTGAGGTGTTTATGGCTTGCGGGGCAGTGCTTGGTGCGCTTTGGCTTTAAAAGATGAGATTGAATAACTATGCTGTGTAAGATTTTCCCTGTGTCCCCTCTGCGATACCGCGTGGGTCTGCGCTCGGTTTGAGCCTGTAGTTTCAAACACGTGCTCGACAAGCACTGCGGTATCGCAGAAGGGACGCAGGGAAAATCCAGGCAAAGTTTTGGGGGAGACTGAGGTGGCTGGTATGGAGAGGGTCACTGGATATCCCTTAAAAATGAAGGAATAGATAGATATAGTTGTTCATTGGGATGTAAAATAGATAAATAAATATAGCAATAAGTCCTAGAGCGTGTCTGAAAAATCATTTCCGCAATCTGCAAGCCCCACTTTGCGGTATATTTTACCCTCATTCGGTTGCCGTAGCCCGCTACGCCGCCCTCATTCGGATAAAATCTCCCACAAACTGAGACTCGCAGCTCACGAAAAGCCTTTTTCAGACACGCTCTAGCCAGTACTCTTGAAGGGATTCGGTCGATTGCTCATCGCTTCGCAGCCAGCGCTTGTCGAGCACGAGTCTGAGACTACAGGCTCAGACCGAGCGCAGACCCGCGGCCGCGAGGCGATGAGCAATCGATCGAATCCACCACAACCTATCCAACAAATTTATCTTTAAAAAAGGAGAACCAACAATGATATTAATAATCGGCGGTGCTTACCAGGGCAAACAATCTTACGCATCAAAAACATACAACCTGACCGATCCCGACTGGAAAGACGGTCAGACCTGCACGATAGAAGATCTGAAAACAGCAAAAGCAGTCCGTCATTTCCACTCCTTTATCCGCAGAGAACTGGACGAAGGAGGATCTGTCCGGGATCTTGCAGAAATAATATGGAAAGAAAATCCTGATCTGATCATTGTAACGGATGAAGTAGGCTACGGAATCGTCCCGATGGACGCGAAAGACCGGGAATGGAGAGAAGCATGCGGTCGGGTATGTACAAAACTTGCGGCACATGCAGCTCAGGTAGTGCGCGTCTGCTGTGGGATCGGAACACAGCTCAAGTGAGAAAAGGAGAAAACAGATGAGAATATATCTGATCCGGCATGGGAAAACACCCGGGAATCAGCTGAATCGCTATATCGGGATCACCGATGAACCGGTTATGGAAGAGGATCAGGAACAGCTGAAAAAACAGAACTATCCGAAAGCAGAAAGACTTTTTGTAAGTCCCCTGCTTCGCTGCCGTCAGACAGCGGCCTGTATCTATCCGGGCCAGGAGCAGCAGGTGATTCAGAACCTGAGAGAATGTGATTTCGGAAGATTCGAAAACAAAAACTGGAAGGAAATGACCGGTGATGCCGAGTATCAGGCGTGGGTGGACAGCAATGCAACCCTGCCCTTCCCGGGAGGGGAAGATCCACAGGAATTCCGGGAGAGGGCCTGTCAGGGATTCCTGGAAGGATTGAAGTTCTGCGTGGAAAAAGGAACAGAATCCGCTGCTTTTGTCGTCCATGGCGGTATCATCATGGCAGTGCTGGAACGATTTGCAGACAGAAAAAAAGCCTTTTATGAATGGCATGTGGGCAATGGAGAAGGGTATGAAGCAGAGGCAGATCCGGCTGCGTGGATCGATGCATCAGGGAAGCAGCCGGTGCTGCGTGCGGTACACCCGATACATATGACAGGACAACAGTAGTATATAGTAATACATGTTATATACATAATTTCGAACGGGCATATTATTTCATACGATACTAAGAACAGAAGGAACTATTCAGCAGCCACTGTGAAGGTACTGAACAGTTACGAACAGAAAGTGAAAAAGAAAATGCAAAGCTGCAAAAAAGCAGACGGTTACAGAAAGAGGAAGAAAAGATGAAGTGGACATTACTTGCAGTAGTACTGGGATTCCTTATGGATCTGTGTTTTGGGGATCCCAGATGGCTGTATCATCCGGTGCGTATCATCGGGCATGGGATTACATTTTTAGAGAAGATCCTGCGGAAGATATTTCCGAAAACAAAAACAGGAGAACGGATCGCCGGAGGATTGCTGGTGGTGGGAATCGTGGCGGCTTCGTCTTTTGTTCCGTGGCTGATCCTGCATCTGGCGTATGGATTCCGTACCTGGCTGGGTGTGGCACTGGAGAGCTTTATGTGCTACCAGCTGCTGGCGGCAAGATCCCTTCGTGACGAGAGTAAAAAAGTCTACGATGCGCTGCAGACCGGAGATATTGAAAAAAGCCGTTACGCGGTATCGATGATCGTGGGACGCGACACGCAGAACCTGACCGAGGAAGGCGTAACCAAAGCAGCAGTTGAAACCGTTGCAGAAAATACTTCCGACGGTATCATTGCCCCGCTGTTTTACATGATGATCGGCGGCGCAGTGCTGGGATTTGCCTATAAAAGCGTGAATACCATGGATTCCATGGTGGGCTATGTGAATGACAAATATCAGTATTTCGGAACAGCAGCGGCAAAACTGGACGATGTGTTGAATTATATTCCGGCAAGACTTTCCGCCTGGCTGATGATCGCAGGAGCCTGGCTGATCGGTATGGATGGAAAAAATGCAAAGAAAATCTATCTTCGCGACCGAAGAAACCACGCCAGCCCGAACTCTGCGCAGACAGAAGCTGTGATGGCCGGTGCACTGGATATCCGGCTGGCAGGAGATGCCTGGTACTTTGGAGAACTGCATAAAAAACCATTTATCGGGGATCCGATCCGGAAAGTAGAGGTTGAGGATATCATAAGATCCCATAAACTGATGTATGCAGGAACGGTACTGTCACTTGTGGTATTTGGACTGGTGCGTGTTCTGGTCTACCTGTTTATTTAAATACACCGTAACTGTTCCGTACATTTACAGTTACCATATACCAAGAAAAGAAAAACAGATGTAACTATTCAGTAGCCACTGTACCGCGAGGTGTTTTGGCATGAATATGCCAAAATCCCGAGACATACAAGCCAAAATGCCATCACCGAAGGTGATTTTAAATGCATTTTGGCTCGTAACTGTGAAGGTACTGAACAGTTACAAACAGATACAAAAAGGAGAAACAACGGACTCATGAAAGAATACATACATGGCGGAGATATCTACCGCCACCCGGATGTGCTGGATTATTCAGCGAATATCAATCCGCTTGGAACACCGCCCGGGGTCATCCGGGCGGCAAAAGACAGCATGGAACGGGTCTGTCATTATCCGGATGCCTGTCAGGAAAAGCTGAAACAGGCACTGGCGGAATATGAACAGGTTCCGGTGGAATGGCTGATCTGTGGAAACGGGGCGGCAGAACTGATCTTTGCACTGGTGCAGGCGGTAAAACCGAAAAGAGCGCTGGTACTGGCACCTACCTTTGCAGAATATGCCCAGGCACTGGAAGCTGTGGGATGTGAGGTGAACAGAGAGATCCTGAAAAAAGAAGATGGATTTAGTTTGCAGGACAGGATTCTGGACAGACTGCAAAAAGAAGATCTGCAAATGGTTTTTCTGTGTAACCCAAACAACCCGACCGGTATTCTGATGGATCCGAAACTTCTTCGAAAGATTGTAACCCTCTGCGAAAAACGACAGATTTATCTGGTGGTGGATGAATGTTTTCTTGATTTTGTTCCGGAACCGGAAGTACATACCTTAAAAGGTGAACTGAAAGGAAAGAAGTATCTGTTTCTTCTGAAAGCATTTACCAAACGATATGCGATGGCAGGATTACGACTGGGCTATGGAATTACATCCGGCGAAACACTGATGACACAGATCGAAGCTCAGCTGCAGCCGTGGAATGTATCCACACCGGCGCAGGAAGCCGGAACTGCGGCACTGAGGGAGACAGCTTATGTGGAGAAGGCGAGAACACTGATCTTTCAGGAACGGCAATTCCTGCGGGAGGGGCTGATGAAAATGGGATACCAGGTGCTGGATTCTCAGGCAAATTATCTGTTTTTTGAGGGAGAACCGGATCTGTATGAAAAACTGCTGGAAGAAGGTGTGATGATCCGAGACTGCAGCAATTATCCGGGGCTCTGGAAAGGCTGTTACCGGATAGCGGTAAAACTTCATCCGGATAATGAAAAACTGCTGGAAGCGATTCGAAAAACCAGCTGCAGATTCTGAAAACACAGATTGCGAAAGGGAGGAAAATACATTCATGGCAAAGGCAATTATGATACAGGGAACCATGTCCAATGCAGGAAAAAGTCTGCTGGCAGCCGGACTGTGCCGGATCTTTAAACAGGACGGGTATCGGGTAGCACCGTTTAAATCACAGAATATGGCACTGAATTCCTTTATCACAGAAGAAGGACTCGAGATGGGACGGGCGCAGGTCATGCAGGCGGAAGCGGCAGGGATCAAACCGTCCGTTCTGATGAATCCGATTCTGTTAAAACCGACAAATGATGTGGGCAGTCAGGTGATCGTGAACGGAGAAGTCCTTGGAAATATGAGCGCGCGCGATTATTTTGCCTACAAAAAGAAACTGATCCCGGATATTATGGATGCATATGATACCCTGGCAGCGGAAAATGATATTATCGTTATCGAGGGTGCGGGAAGTCCTGCGGAGATTAACTTAAAGCAGGATGACATCGTCAATATGGGTATGGCAAAGCTTGCCAAAGCACCGGTGCTTCTGGTCGGAGATATCGACCGCGGTGGCGTATTTGCCCAGCTGATCGGTACGGTGATGCTTTTGGAGGATGACGAGAAAGCAATGGTGAAGGGCCTGATCATCAACAAATTTCGTGGGGACAAGACGATTCTTGATCCGGGTGTGGAGATGCTCGAAGAACGAAGCGGTATCCCTGTGGTGGGTGTGGCACCGTATCTGCAGATCGAAGTGGAAGACGAAGACAGCCTGACCGAACGGTTTGATAATCAGCAGGAAGTTGGACAGATCGATATTGCGGTGATCCGGGTTCCGAGAATTTCCAATTTTACAGACTTTAATCCATTTGAAAATATTCCGGGTGTATCTCTTCGATATGTAAAGCATATCCATGAACTGAAACATCCGGACATGGTGATTCTCCCGGGAACTAAAAATACGATGGGAGATCTGCAGTGGATGCGGGAGAGCGGCATGGAGGCGGCAGTTCTCAAACTGGCAGCAGCCGGAACTGTAATTTTCGGTGTCTGTGGCGGCTATCAGATGTTAGGAGAAACGCTTTCCGATCCGGACGGTGTGGAAGCCGGCGGAACCATGAAAGGGATGGGATTGCTTCCGATGGATACCGTATTTGCAGACGGAAAGACCAGAACCAGAGTCAGTGGCACGTTCGGACAGGTGGACGGTGAACTTTCCGAACTTTCCGGCGTGGAGCTGGAAGGATATGAGATTCATATGGGTGTAACAACGCTGCATGAGGGAGCTTCCCCGCTGACGGCGATCCGGGATCATGCTACAACCACACAGGAAAAACAGGATGGTGCGTACCGTTCCCGTGTCTATGGCACGTATGTGCACGGAGTATTTGACAAAGAAGGCGTGGCGGAAGCTGTGATCCGGGCACTGGGAAGAAAGAAAGGTATTGATACCACAGATATGAAAGGCGTGGATTTCCAGGCATTTAAGGAGACGCAGTACGATATTCTGGCGGCAGCGCTGCGGGAACATCTGGACATGAAGAAAATATATGAGATTCTGGAAGAAGGGGTGTAAACCATGAAAATAGAACTGGAAAATGTAAAACCGAGAGATATTGAACGCAGAAGCTTTGAGATCATCACGGAAGAACTGGGCGACCGGAAGCTGGATCCGGACAAAGAACTGATCATCAAACGCTGCATCCATACAAGTGCAGACTTTGAATATGCGGACAGTCTGTGTTTTTCTGAAAATGTTGTGGCGAAAGCCATGGATGCGATCCGCCAGGGTGCCTGCATCGTCACGGATACCCAGATGGGCAGATCCGGCATCAACAAACGTGCCCTCGCCCGTTACGGCGGAGAGGTTTACTGCTTCATGTCCGATGAGGATGTGGCAGCCGCAGCGAAGGCAAACGGAACCACAAGAGCCACCGCAAGCATGGACAAGGCAGCACAGCTGGACAAACCCCTGATCTTTGCCATCGGCAATGCGCCGACCGCTCTGGTACGCCTCTACGAACTGATCGAAGAGGGAAAACTGAACCCGGCACTCATCATCGGCGTCCCGGTAGGCTTCGTCAACGTGGTACAGTCCAAAGAACTGATCATGAAAGCGGATGTTCCATATATCGTGGCACGGGGAAGAAAAGGCGGAAGCAATATCGCAGCATGCATTTGCAATGCATTATTGTATATGATCGATGATCGGAGAGATTAGATGATAACAGAAAAATACAGAAATGTGCTTGTATAAAATACCATATGTGTGATAAAATATTATACAAGGAAAGCATCCATGACAGGGTGAGGTAGCCTCCCGAGGTTATGCTACCGCTTGGCGGAATACATAAGAAGGGAGGTGGCGCGATGACAGCTTATGAAATTCTTTCAATTGTTATTGGGATATTGGCATTATTGATATCTCTTGGTAACATGTTCGTAGCGTTGCTTACCTTTTTCGATAAGAGAAAGAAGCGAAAATAAAAAAGCCTATCCTGTCAGCCCACAGAATAGGCCGCGTCCTTAAGGACATAAGTTAAAGCCTAAACTCGGAGCATCCACCATTGGAGTGGGTGCTTTCTGTTACATTGCAAATCAATAATTGATCCAATGAATCAGTTTTGATTTAATTAAATACTATCACTTTATATCAAAGAATTCAAGTGTTTTATATGTGAAAGATTGAAATAGAAGGTAATGAGGTTGCTGAGAACGGAGTGAACAGTAACGATAGCGAGGACAGGCGATAAAGAATATGAAACAACAGCTACAAAAAAAAGCAATAAACCAATTCCCATACGGCGAAGCCCACATGCACATTTTCATGAACGGCACAGACTATAAAAAAGCCGTAGCCGACCAGAAAAATGGTGTCTGCGACCGGGTGATCCACGCGCATCTTACGGAATACCGGAAGCGTGGAATCACCTGGCTGCGGGAAGGCGGGGATATCTACGGAACCTCAAAGCGGACGATGGAGCTGGCGCCTGCCTATGGGATCACCTATCGGACGCCGATATTTGCCATTCACAAAAAGGGACACTACGGAGCAATCGTGGGAAGAGGTTACGAAACCATGCAGGAGTACAGGGAATTGATCGGGGATCTGCGCCGGCAGGGCGGACACTTCGTGAAAATTATGATCTCCGGCATCATGGACTTTACTCATGGAGGCCTGACGGAACCTTCACTTGCCGACAGTGAGATCCGCGAACTGATCCATATTGCCCATGAAGAAGGTTTCCCCGTCATGGCACATACAAACGGCAGTCAGGCAGTCCGGGCAGCAGCTCTCGCAGGTGTGGACAGTATCGAACATGGAAACTTCTGCGACGAAGATGCGCTTCAGGCACTTGCAGCTTCCGATGCTGTCTGGGTACCTACGATAGTAACAGTAAAAAATCTTCTCGGAGACGGACGGTTTCCGGAACAAGTAGTGAAAAATATCTGGGAAGGACAGAAAAAAGCATTACTCCGCGGGTATCAGCTTGGCGCAAAACTTGCCCTCGGCAGCGATGCCGGAGCCTACCGCGTCCTCCATGGTCAGGGGGTTCTCGATGAGTACCGGGCATTTCGGGAAATCCTTTCCGAAGACTTTCCTGAGTGGGAGAAGCGGATACGGGACGGCGACCGGCTGATCAAAGAAAGATTTTAATTAAGAGGAAAAAGACAGCGTATTGCACGGGCATGTAAATTGCCGGTTGCAAAAAAATTAAAAGCTGTTATAATAAAGAAGATTTTAATAAGTATAAAAATACATTCACAGTGTATAGATATGCAGACGGAGAAATAAAACAGAACGATACACAGATTCGTGAATGCAGAGGAATAAGAGGAGGATAAGAGTATGAAAAAAGCAGTTGTATTTGCACTGACAGGTATTATGGCAGTATCCATGTTCGGATGCGGCAGCAAAAAACAGGTAGAAGTATCCAGCGTGGACGATCTGAAAGATCTGACCATCGGTGTACAGACCGGTACAACCGGTGACAGCTATGCAACCGATGCAGTAGCAAATGATTCTCAGATGAAACGTTATAACAAAGGTGCAGATGCCATCCAGGCTCTGAAGACAGGTAAGATCGATGCAGTTGTTATCGACTCCCTGCCGGCACAGAAATTTGTTGATGCCAATGATGACCTGAAAATCGTAGAAAATATCTGGGAGCCGGAAGAATATGCCATCTGTCTGAAAAAAGGAAATACAGAACTGACAGAGAAGATGAACGATGCGATCCAGGAACTGAAAGATGACGGTACTCTGGATAAGATCATGGCAAACTACATCGGTGATGATACCGGAAGCTATCAGTACGAGACTCCAGAAGGAACCGAATATACAAACGGTACACTGACCATGGCTACCAACGCAGAGTTTGAGCCCTGGGAGTACAAAGAGGGGGATAATGTCGTAGGTATCGATGCAGATATGGCGAAAGCAATCTGTGACAAGATGGGTTATGACCTGAAGATCGACGATATGGCATTTGAATCTATTCTGGCTGCTGTTTCCAGTGGTAAGGCTGAGTTCGGTGCAGCCGGTATGACTGTGACAGATGATAGAAAAGAGAGTGTGGATTTTACAGATACTTATGCGAATGCGTCACAGGTTGTGATTGTCAGAAAATAAATAAGTGGCTACTCGGGAGGGGTTGGATTGATCTTTCCATACTCCGACCCGCTCCCGCTCAGCTGGTCCTGGCAGCGGTACTGTCGCATATTTGAAAAATCATTCCTGCAATCTGCACGCCCCACTTTACAGGAAATTCCATCTTCATTCGGTTGACGTAGCCCGCTACGTTGCCCTCATTCAGAAGTAATTTCCTGCAAACTGTGACGCACATCTTACAGGAAGCATTTTTCAAATATGCTCTGGCAGCAAAATACGCTGCCTAAGGACCGGCCGGCCCAGATGGTCTGCGTATGGAAAGATCAATCCAACCTTCGCAGACGGGAGAATGCAAAACATATGAAAAAACCTTGTAGAAGGAGTGTAAGGGAAACGATATGGAATTTTTAAGTCATCAATTCCACCGTTATTTTGTGGATAATGGGGCTTCCAGCTGGTGGTTGACTGGTTTGCGGAATACGTTGCTGATTACGATTATCGCGCTGTTGATCGGTGTGATTCTCGGGTTTACGGTGGCGATTATCCGGTCGACCCATGAGCAGACTGGAAAGCTGAAGGTGCTGAATGCAGTTTGTAAGGTGTATCTGAGTGTGATCCGTGGTACGCCTACGATGGTTCAGGTGCTGATTTTTAACTTTGTTATTTTTGCTTCACTGGCGGTGAATGAGGTTATCGTCGGTGGGGTGGCATTTGGTATTAACTCCGGTGCGTATGTGGCGGAGATCGTGCGGTCGGGTATCATGTCCATCGATAAGGGACAGATGGAGGCCGGACGGAGTCTGGGACTGAGTTCCGGACAGACCATGAAGCTGATCATTATGCCGCAGGCATTCAAAAATGTGCTTCCGGCGCTGATCAATGAGATGATCGTGCTGTTAAAAGAGACATCTATTATCGGTTACATCGGTATGACCGATATCACCAAGGCAGCAACCCTGGTACAGAGCCGTACCTACAGCGCGTTCATACCGCTGATCTCAGCAGCAATCTTCTACTGGGTACTGGTAACGATCCTGACCTACTTCATGGGCAAACTGGAAAGGAGGTTGAGAAGAAGTGACCGCAAATAAAAAAGGAAAAGTATTATTGCAGGTACAGGGACTGGAGAAGCGCTTCGATGATAACCAGGTTCTGGACGGTATCACTACTGATATCTGCCAGGGCGAAGTGGTAGCAGTCATCGGTCCATCCGGTTCCGGAAAATCAACCTTCCTTCGTTCCCTGAACCTTCTGGAAGTGCCGACCGGCGGCAAGATCCTTTTTGAAGGTGTGGATATCACAGATCCGAAGGTAGACATCAACCGTCACCGTCAGAAGATCGGTATGGTATTCCAGCAGTTCAACCTGTTTCCGCATAAGACCGTCAAGGAGAATATTATGCTGGCACCGGTAACTCTGGGACTGATGAGCGCAGAAGAAGCTTCGAAGAAAGCAGAAGAACTTCTGGCTCGTGTCGGTCTGCCGGATAAAGCGGATGCCTATCCGGACAGCCTTTCCGGTGGACAAAAGCAGCGTATCGCCATCGCACGTGCCATGGCGATGAATCCGGATGTGATGCTTTTTGATGAGCCAACATCTGCGCTGGATCCGGAGATGGTAGGAGAAGTACTTGAGATCATGAAGGAACTGGCCGAGACCGGTATGACCATGGTGGTCGTTACTCACGAGATGGGATTTGCCAGAGAAGTGGCAACCAGAGTTCTCTTCATCGACGAAGGAAAGATTCAGGAAGAGAATGCTCCGGAAGAGTTTTTCGAACATCCGAAGAATGCGAGACTGCAGGAATTCTTGTCCAAAGTATTATAAAGATATATAAGAAAGAATGCATGGAAAGGGAAGAACCGGAAATGCATTCTTTTCTTATGTATCGCTAAGCATGAAGTTGTTGCAAGTTGATTTCACGATATCAGCATGCAGAAAATGTCTTTCAAAACATGTTTCTGGTGTTATGGATGTATGTGCTGCGTTTTTGGTTTTAAAATTTTATATAAATATTGAAAGAAAAATACACAAAAAAATTCATAAATATACATTCGAATTACTTGAAGCGACGAAAATGAAAAAATAATGTAGAAAAAATTGTGGTTACGTTGAAACAGATCGAAGAGTGTGTTATACTTTTGGATAGTGTGAAAAACGAAAAAGAAAAATGTAATGAGAGCTGAAGAAAAACTCTTAAAGTTTTTCGAGGGAGGGTAAAACAAATGTATAAGAAAGAATCTAAGGGCTGGTTCAAGCACTTTGATTTTATTCTACTGGATATGCTTTGCCTTCAGATTGCTTTTTTAATAGCGTATCTGATCCGGCATGATGGCAGTCCTTATTTGTCACCATTATATCGGAACATGGCAATCATTGTTGAATTGATCGATATCGTGGTGATGTTCTTTTACGAGACACTGTCCAATGTGTTGAAACGTGGATATTTCCGGGAATTTTCCGTGACATTAAAGCACGGAATCTTGGTGGAGTTGTTTGCAGTATTATATCTTTTTACTGTTCAGGAGGGGCAGCAGTATTCTAGAACAGCACTGTATCTTACAGGTGTGATCTATGTGATCCTTACCTATATTGTTCGTGTGATATGGAAGAAAGTTCTGCGCCGCCGTATGACAGAAGGAAATCGTTCCCTACTGATCGTAACGACCAAAGATATGGCAGAGCAGGTGATCAGGAACATCCGGGAAAATAATTATGAAAGATTTATCCTGTCCGGACTGGCAATCATCGATGAGGATATGAGTGGACACACCATCTCTGGTGTGCCGGTAGTGGCTAATAAAGAAAATGCAGCAGGATACGTCTGCCGCGAATGGATCGACGAGGTCTTCGTGATCACATCCACAGGGCTTCCTTATCCATATGAACTGATGGAGCAGTTCACGGAAGCAGGTGTCACCGTACATCTGAACCTGGCAAAAGTATCTGAATCCATGGGCGGCAATAAACAGCTAGTGGAACGAATCGGATCGTACACGGTACTGACTACCAGTATCAATTATACCACAGAAAAGCAGCTGTTCATGAAACGTGCCATCGATATCTGTGGTGGCCTGGTGGGATGCGTCCTGACTTTGCTGATCACCATATTCGTAGGACCGGCGATCTATCTGAAATCCCCGGGTCCGATCTTCTTTGCCCAGGAACGTGTGGGAAAGAACGGTAAGAAATTCAAGATGTATAAGTTCCGCAGCATGTATATGGATGCAGAAGAACGGAAAGCGGAACTGATGAAACAAAACCGTGTCAGCGATGGCATGATGTTCAAACTGGACTTCGATCCCCGGGTGATCGGGAATAAGATCCTCCCGGACGGAACGAAGAAGACCGGCATCGGTAACTTTATCCGTGTGACCAGTCTGGATGAGTTCCCCCAGTTCTTTAATGTGTTGAAAGGTGACATGAGTATCGTAGGTACCCGTCCGCCGACACTGGATGAGTGGAACAAGTACGAATTGCATCACCGCGCAAGACTGGCCATCAAACCTGGCATCACCGGCATGTGGCAGGTCAGTGGAAGAAGCGAGATCACCAACTTCGAAGAAGTAGTAAAACTGGATACAGAGTATATCAGCGAATGGAATGTGGGAATGGATATTAAGATACTCTGGATGACGATTATGGCGGTGATTAAGAGAGATGGGTCGATGTAGGTGAGAGAATGAAGATGGGTGCAGATTGCTCTGAGGAAGAGCAATCTGCATTGTGATGATAATAGATAAGTTATAAATATATTATGCTTATAAAAGAGGAGTCAGAAATGGCTTGGAGAAGAAATACTATGAAGAATTACAAAATTGCTGTGGCCGGAACGGGTTATGTTGGTTTGTCGATTGCGACCCTGCTTTCCCAGCATCATCATGTGACTGCTGTGGATATTATCTCGGAGAAGGTTGAGATGATTAACAATCGGAAATCTCTGATTCAGGATGGCTACATCGAAAAATATCTGGCAGAAAAGGATCTGGATCTGACTGCAACCTTGGATGCAAAGACTGCTTATTCGGATGCAGATTTTGTTGTAATCGCGGCTCCGACCAATGTCTGTCTCAAACTTTCAGTGGCGGCATGATGGTCTACGGTGGCGTATAAAACTCATGCAAAATACCCTATTACGAGCCTAATTTATTGCAGAGTAAGGTAGTGACATGATACCTTCATTTTTCTGAAGAATTAGAGGTGGATGTTGAAAGTGTTGAAAAGCCCAAAATCTATTTTTCTGGAAAAGTTTATTGCAGAGAAAAGACGGACATGATAACTGCATTTTTCTGGAGAATTAGAGGTAGTGAGGGGTAGATGATTGTTCATGTTGCAACAAGAGGAAGATATGAACTTGTACAGTTTTAACAAAGTAAGTTGGTGTACGGGTTATGACAATAAGGGTCAGCACTTTGAAAAATAGAGAAGTGCGACTGAGAGTTATGACAATAAGACTTAACACTTTGTCGGTGAGCTGGTATGAAGGTGTCTACCATAAAGTTTCAGTTGAATGGAAACTGATGAAGTAGCCCATGACAGGTCTACATAAAAGATTTAGTGGTGGTCGGAAAAGTGGATTGAAATATGACTGCGGAAGATGACCACTGTGAGAAAAATGATAACTAACAGTGCGGTAGCTCATCCGATATGGATGATGAACACACTGTTTGGTATAGATAAAGCCCGCCGGTGTACTGCATCGGTGGTTAGATATAAAAACTTGTGAGAGGAATATAGAGGAATGTCAAATAAGAAGAATCTCCTGATTTATGCTCATTACTATATTCCAGATACTGCGTCAACGGGGCAGATCCTCCGTGAATTGGCGGAGGGTATGCTGGATAAGTTCAACATCACAGTGATTTGCGTGGTTCCGAGTTACTTAGGAACTATCGAAGAAAAATACAAGACGCAGAAATATTACGAAGAAGAAATCAACGGCGTAAAAGTTTTAAGGATAAGAGTGCCGGAGTTCAGTAAGACCAATAAGAAGAGCCGTGTGAAGAACATAGTTTCCTATTTTTGGGGAGCAATGGGTGCGACCTTTAAGGTTGGAAAGATGGATTATGTGTTCTCCATTTCCCAGCCTCCGATTCTCGGCGGTTTGCTGGGCGTCTGGGGCAAGTGGATGAAACACGCCAAGTACATCTATAACATTCAGGACTTCAACCCGGAGCAGGTGCTGGCTGTTGGTTACACCAAGAGCAAGCTGATTACGGATGCTATGATGTGGTTTGACAAGTTCAGCTGCAAGAGAAGTGACTTGATCATCACAGTTGGCCGAGATCTAGTCGAGACAGTAGAAGGCAGATTCAAGGGAAAGAAAGTCCCGAAAACCGTTATGATCAACAACTGGATTGATGAAAACGAAATCTATCCGTTGGATGAGAATAATGAAAAGGTTCTTGCCTTCAAGAAAAAATACGGTTTGGATGGCAAGTTTGTCATCATGTACTCTGGCAATATTGGTTTGTACTATGACCTTGAGAATCTGATTAAAGTTGTGGAGAGAATCAAACCGGGTACTAAGACTGCCGATGGCCGAGAGGTTGTATTTGCTTTTGTTGGTGCTGGTTCTGTGCTGGACAAGTTGGTGCTCTATGTAAAACAGCATCACATGGACAATGTGACTTTCATTCCGTACCAAGATAAGGCAGATCTTATCTACTCTTTGAACGCTGGTGATGTTCACTGGTGTGTGAACGCAAAAGGCATCAAAGGGGTGAGCTGCCCTTCAAAGGCATACGGCATAATGGCTGCTTCGAAGCCCATTTTAGGGGTCCTGGAGTTAGGTTCAGAGGTTCGCTGCTTGATTGAAGATACACATGGTGGTCTCTGCTGTGAGCCAGGTGAGTATGACAAGGTTGAGGAGAACATCCGTTGGTTTATTGAGAATGCTGGAAATAGCGAGTTGAAGGCGATGGGAGCCAGAGGCCGTGAGAATCTGGAGAAGAACCTGACAAGAAATGTGTCAGTGAGAAAGTACGCAGAAGAGATTCTGAAGCTGTGATTCGAGTCGTTCCACTGTTATTACAGAAGGGCTGGAGGAACCTAATTAGTATATTTCGGAGATAGCGATTAAGATGATTCAATTTATAGAAGTTGTAAGGGCAATAGCTACTATGCTTATTGCTAACTCACATTTTAAAGGTGTTTATCCAGCGGATCTGTTGTCGTTTGGTGGTGGCTTTGGATTAGCACTGTTTTATATGATCAGCGGTTTTCTATTGGCAAATATTAAAACGAATGCAAAACTGACATCCTGGTATACAAAGAAAGTCGTTCGTTTATACATACCGTTAGTTATTTTGAAATTGATTGAAATGCTCATCGGATACCTGAAAATTGAAACGGTGGGGCAGTTCTTTAAAGAGTTTGTTTTTCCAGCATCATGGTTTGGTGCATCAATGCTGATTCTCTATTTGGTATATTACTGGATTGTCAAATTTTTATATGCAAAAAAAGGTATGCCATCAATTTGGATTGTTGATATATTTGGCGCAATATCTTTTTTATTAATGTTTGTTACGAAGAGTAAAGTTGGGATGTTTAGCTTGGAAACATTACAAATTGTTGATTCGTTTGGAATTGAAACACCCTATATTATCTCACTCCCAATTTGGCTGATTTCAATGCTGATAGGTTTTCAGCTTAGAAAACGGTATGACAATTTGAAAACTAAGCAAAAAGGACAAAAGAAATGGCTGTACATGGGCGCTACTTTTATCTTTATGCTTGCCTTTTTTGTAGTAAAGCTTTTTGAAAAACGAGGAGCAGAAACAGTGTTGATGATTTCTCTTCCCGTTATTTATGTTGGCTTTGCTTATTGTGTATTCTGCTTTTTCAGAGAATTGGAAGAAAAAGTACAAAAGTTCCCAGACAATGTTCTAAAACAGTTGATCTTCCTTGTGAGTTCGTGTTCGTTGGAAATTTATTACATTCAATTCCCGTGGATTCATCTGTTTAGGAATTATGTCTTTCCGCTGAATTGGATTTTAATTGTTTCCGTTACTGTGGTTAGCGGATATGTGCTACATCGTATTTCTAATATTGTATTTGATATGTTTATGAGGAAAGTTGGTAAATAAAATGAGTAAAAAAATATTATTGACAGGTGCATCGGGTTTTATTGGAACGAACCTTTTGGAAGATCTGCTTGCAAAAGGATATGAAGTAAAGAATTTGGATTGGAATGAGCCTAAAATTCCTGCCCGAAAAAATCTTTGGGAAGATGTGAATATTATCAATTACGAAGATTTTGAAAAAGCAGTCGTCGGCTTTAATCCGGACTATATTGTTCATCTGGCAGCAAGAACCGATTTGGATGGAAAAACACTTGAAGATTATGACCAGAATATTACCGGCGTTGAAAACCTTATGAAAATTATTCATAAGCTGCCGAATCTGAAGAAAATCATAATAACGTCCTCTAAATTTGTTACAAGAAATGGATATAAAATTAAGAATCAACATGATTATTGCCCGCATACAAAGTACGGCGAAAGCAAAGTAGAAACTGAGATTCGTGTGTGGAATGATACACCTGATTGTGACTGGTGCATTATCCGGCCGACATCGATTTGGGGACCTTGGTTTGGGGTTCCTTATAGAAATTTCTTTGATATGGTTATGCGGCGGATGTATTTCCACATTGGACATATCAAGTGCCATAAGACATATGGATATATTGGCAATGCAATTTACCAGATTGAGCAGCTTCTCTTTAATGAAACGAAAGATGAGAGCAATAAAGTTTTCTATATAGGTGATGAACCTCCGTATGAGATTAACGAGTGGGCAGATGAGATCGCAGCAGAACTTGGATTTAAAGTTCCGACCATGCCAGTTTGGTTTGTAAAATGTCTGGCAAAATTTGGCGATTTTCTGGGGTTGTTCCATATCCACTTCCCGATGCAGTCTTTTCGATTTGGGAATATGACGAATGATGGAATCAATGATATGAGTAATACTTACAAAATTGCTCCTGAAATGCCTTATACAAGACTTGAGGGAACCAAGGAAACGATTGCTTGGATTAATAAATACGAAAAAAGAAAGGGTAAATAATATGACAGCAGCGGATTCATTGATTGGATTGGTAAATCCAAAACCCAATAGCACTGTTATGATTTACGATGTCCATGCCAGTGAATCAGGTGCATTAGCAATCCTTGATGATTTATATAAACAAATTAGAGCGTATACTGACAAATCTGTGAAATGGGTATTTATTGTAAGTACGCCACATTATGAAGAAACGAAAGAAATTACAGTAAGAAGATTCCCGTGGGTGAAAAAAAACTGGGGTTATAGATATTACTTTGACACAGTAACAACGAGAAAACTCCTTAATGAATTTAAACCAGATAAAGTTTTTTCGCTACAGAATAAAGGTATAGATTTCTATAACAAAGAACAGCTGGTGTATTTACATTTGCCGTTCATACTTACAGATCATAAATTTAGTATGAAAGTCGATGGGAAAAAACTTTGGGCATATCAAAACATCATCAGTAAAAGCATTTTCAGATCACTTCGGAAAGTGGATATAACTATCGTGCAGACGCAGTGGATGAAAGATGCACTTGTAAAAAAGGCTGGTGTAAATGCAGATAAAATTGTAATTCAGCAGCCGTATATTAAATGTAATGACATAAAAAAATTTGTGGATTGTCCAGAGAACAGGAAACGGATTTTTTATCCGGCAACTTCGTTTACATATAAGAACCACAGGACGCTTTTGAAAGCTTTGGATTATGCGCAACGAAAAGGGTTGAAAGATTACGAGGTTATCTTTACGATTCGTCCAGATGAGAATGAATGCACACGGCAGCTTCAAGAATTTGCGGAAAAGAACAGTTTAAATGTAAAGTTCAATGGATCGATTCCAAGAGAAAAGGTTTTTGAGATGTATGCAAAATCGATTCTGGTATTCCCGTCTTATGTTGAGTCTTTTGGACTTCCGCTACTTGAGGCAAAGCTGACCGGGACATATATCATAGCGAGTGACACGCCATTTTGTCGAGAAATATTGAATGGCTATGATAACGTGGAATTCTTTGAAGAGATGGATTACAAGAAACTTGGCGAACAGATTCTTTTGAGGATGCAGTAATGGGAAGATATTTAATAAAAAAAAGTCAAATAGTTGCGATAATGGTGTTCCTCATAGAGATTTTAGGTGCTTTAGCATTGGCCCAGACCAATACAACTGAAAGCGTTTTGGAGAGAATTGGATGGGTTGCGATTTTGTACTGTATCCTTTCTGTGAGTGTTCTGTACTATGTTAGAAGAGAGTGGGATATTTTTCTTATATTCATGGTAATGTGTTATTTGTTCTCTTTTGGACAGTGCATTTTAGCAGCATTTGGATATAAGTTGGGGATTTTTGCTTTCTCAATGGCTAGAGGATTCTTTTCAAATAAAGAGATTTTGGATGCGGGTGCATTTAGTTTTTTTTCAATTGCTTTGACAGGCATTGGGTTTTGCCTATATCGGAAGACAAATATTGGCGGTAAGACAGCAAGTCGCCCAGTGCCTACTAGCAATAATTTGTGCAAAATAGCATGGGTTCTTTTGATTGTATCAGCGGTTCCAACTTTTTATGAACTATATAAGGATATGACAACCGTATTTTCAGTAGGATATGGAAATACTTTGGGAAATGCTACAGGCATTGACAAGATATTTGTACTGATATCGGGATTCTATATAAGCGCAGTGCTAATACTGTATTGCTTTGAGGAAAAGAAACGTTACATAGTGTACCTTGCATTGGGCTTATATGCAATAATGCAATTGCTTGGAGGAAGCCGGATATCAGTTTTTCGATTGGCGATAGTTCTACTGATTATAAGTAATCTACTTCGTAAGGAAATTAATAAGAAAAGATTAGTATGGATTTTCTTATTTGGGCTTATAGGAGTGTTTGCTTTTTCATTTGTGTCAAGTGCAAGAAATTACATTTATTTAGCCGACGATGTTCAACTGTTCTTTAAGAAAACAGCAGGCGACCTGTGGGAAAACAACTTTATAATTTCTGCCATTAAAGAAATGGGAAACACACAGGTTATTAATACGCTGGTATATTCTTTGTGTCCGTCAAAAGTTGAATATCGATATGGTTTATCTTTTGTTAGGAGCATTTACAGTATTTTCCCTAATGTTTTCAATTTGAAATACATCAGTATTGATGAGATCTTTTCTGGGTTCTACACTGTAACCAATGCTGGATGTGGTGCATCTTTTATAGCAGAAGGATATTGGAATTTTGGATATTTTTCTGCATTTTTCTTCCTTGCTTTAGGATATATATGGGCAGTGTTGGCGGATAGATTTAAAAGAATCTGTAACGAGGAATATGTAAATCCAGAAAAAACATTTTTGATTGTATATTTAATGTACTTTATGATTTTTCTTGTTAGGAGTGAAAGTATCGAATTGGGTCGATCTTTTGTATATTATGCGTTGGTCCCGGTTTTGATGAGTAAAACATTACATAGCAACCGGGGGGGGGTAAGACAAGCTAAAGAACAGATTGCTCTTATTCTCTCTTCCCTCAAATACGAATTTCAAAAAGCACATGGTGCGTTACAGTATTGCTACTTCTCTGAGAGGGAGGTGGCGATGCTGTGATACGTGTACGAGATTTTAAACAGGTTATTAGTGGAGCTTTTCTAATTGGATTTTTTCTGCTTTTGCTGTTTTGCGTTTCTGGAGAAAGTGAACTAAGTAAAAGAATCGTTGTCTTTTCGATAGAAGGAAGTAAGCCTATTCTTGCAGCAATTATGTTGTTATTGGCTTTCTGCCTTACATGTGTTCATGGAATGAAGGTGAGAACAGACAGTATAACAAAGCTGCTGATAGTAAGATTTGTTCTTTATTTGATACCTTGCTTTTTTGTACAGGAAAGTTCTCAGTTACAGATTGGTTTGATTGCGGCTGTTGCTTGCTCCTTTATGGCGTATTCAGTTGGAAAGGAAGATATATGTACAGATAAATTTATAGCCTTTGTAATGTGTGTAGCAGCCATTGTCATATCGTTGCAGGTTCTTACAACAGCGCAGGTAAGAGGTCTGAGCATTAATTCATCGGATTTGAAATGGTGTATGGTTATACCAATAGGCCAGACAAATGCGATTGGAACCTACTTTATACCAATGATTATTGTGATAGATGGATATAGAGACACAAGAAAAGGAATGTTTAGAAACATTCTAACAATCATAGAAATCTGCCTGATGGCATCAATTTTGTTTATGGGTTCAAGATCGACACTAATATTAATAGGAATCTATCTGATTATTCGGTATTTAGTGCCACGGGCTAAAATCAGTAAGCAGATGATGACAAGGATGTTGGTAATTATTCCAATTATTATTGTCGGCCTAATAGTTTTCTTGATGAAAAATATGAGCGTTATGGTACAGTTTGCGGGTCAGTTTAGTTTTGACTCTTTGACTTACACAAGATTTAAGGTTTATCAAGAAGCCTTGGCAGTATTTGGACAGCATCTTTTATTTGGTAGGGGAGCATATGCCTATAAAGTATATGATGCGGTAATGGCACATAATTTTGTGCTCGAGTCTTTGATTGAAAGTGGAATATTGGGTTCAGTTCCTTTCTTTGTAGCGTTAATTATATGTTTAAAGAGAATGAACCAATCGAAGAGAATGCAGAATACTTATCTGTATGCAGTGGGATTCATGCTAATCAAAGCATTGATGGAGCCGACATTTTATTTAGCATCTTTTGAGATTTTCTTTTGGTTGTTTGTGGGTTTCGCTATGCGCCAGGAAGAAAATAAACAAGAGAAAACAATCTAAACTAAAAACGAATTCCAGGAAGGATCAGTGATATGAAACAAAAATCGTTAGGAGTAAATGCGTTGCTTAATGGAATAAAGCAATGTTGTTCAATAATATTTCCGCTTATTACATTTCCATATATTTCTCGTGTACTGGGAAGTGATGGGTATGGAAAATATAGCTTCTCGTACTCTGTGACGAATTATTTTATATTACTGGCCGCACTTGGAATTTATACATATGCGATTCGTGAAGGTGCCAAAATACGAGATGATCAAAAAGCGATAAATCAGTTCTGCTCGCAGGTTTTCTCAATCAATGTTTGTTCTGCTGCGATTTCATTACTGTTACTTTTTGCTATGGTGTTTTTCCTGCCTAAGTTTTCCGGGTATAAAGCATACATCTTCATTCAAAGCACTGCGATTGTGATGGCCGTCATAGGAACGGACTGGGTCAATGGCATATTTGAGGATTACTTTTATATCACAGTACGATATATAGCGGTTCAGTGTATATGCTTATTGGCAATGTTTGTTTTTGTAAGACAGCCGGAAGATATTATTCCGTATTGCATTATATCGGTTTTGGCAACAAATGGTGGAAACCTGATTAATGTATTTTACATTCGTAAATATGCAAAAATAAGATTCACATTCGATATGGATTTAAAAAGACATTTAGTGCCGCTGTTGATCCTGTTTGTGAATTCGATTGCGATTACGATCTATGTAAACTCGGACATTACCATGCTTGGATTCTTTGAATCTGATGCACAGGTAGGCGTTTACAGCTTTGCGTCCAAAATATACAACTTGCTGAAACAGTTGATTAATGCGGTAATCGTTGTCTCAGTTCCTCGTATTGCATATATTTTAAAAAACAAGCCTGAAGAATATAAGGGGTTCATAAATAGAATTTTTTCAGCCTTAAACATCATACTACTTCCGATAATTGTTGGGATGTTCTGTATGAGCGATTCCATGATTTTGCTTGCCGGCGGTGAACAGTATATTTCGGGTGATGCTGCATTGAAGATACTGAGTGTTGCTACGCTGTTTGCAATATATGCATCACTCTTTACAAACTGTGTGTTGATTGTTAACCGCCAAGAAAAATATTGTCTTAATGCGACTGTTATTTCTGCAATTGTAAATGGTGGGCTAAATTTTATATTGATGCCGTGGCTGGGTATGATTGGCGCAGCAATTACAACAGTAATAGCTGAGTTGGTGAACTGCGTGATGCAGATGCACTTTTCAAAACCGTTTTTTGATTGGAGAACGTTGGAATTGAAACCAATTGTTTCGTGCATTTGTGGTAGTGCGTTTATCGGAATTATTTGTTTGCTGTGCAATAGTTTCTTCCATAGTAGCTTGATGAAGATGGCTTGTGCTGTTGCGTTTTCTGCTTTGGTGTATGTGATGACTTTGATTGTTATGAGAAATCCATACGCCGTTGCTGCCGTGGATGTTATAAAGAAGAAAATGAGGAAGAGCAATGGATAAGAGAGTGTCAGTCGTTATGACGACTTATAACGGACAAAAATATTTGCGGGAACAAATGGATTCTTTGCGTGAGCAGACAATGCCAATTGACGAAGTAATTATCATGGATGATTGTTCCACGGATTGTACGCCAGATTTAGTGAGTTCTTATATAAAAGAACACGATCTAAAAGATTGGAACTTGGTTCAGAATGAGCAGAACCAAGGATGGAAGAAAAACTTTAAGAGCGGTTTTGATTTAGCAACTGGCGATTACATTTTTCCGTGCGATCAAGATGATATTTGGCATTTTGATAAAGTTGAAAAGATGGTAGAGTGCATGGAAAATAATCCCAAAATTGAATTGCTTGCAGCAAATTACGTTACTTTTTTTTCAGAAAATGATACTGGTAGCGGCAGTAAGCTATACGCCTCAAGAAGTAAAACGATGAAGGCAGATGGAAGCTTAGAAGTCTTTGGAATTGATCCCAAGTGGCCCTATATTAATCGTCCAGGATGTGTGTTCTGCTTCACAAAAACGTTTTACAACTCAATTAAGGATAAATGGAACACAAAATATCCACATGATGCAATACTGTGGCGTTTTGCAAGAATGGATCATGCTTTAGGATTGTTCAATTACCCAGTAATAGAATTCTGTAGACATGGTGACAATGCAACAAGTGAAGAGAATAGAACCAAAGAAAGTAGGATTCAAACCTTTAATGATTATATTCGTTTTCATGAGATGGGTTTGGAACGAGTAACGTCAGAGAATGACAAGGAAATACTAAATAATGGAATCAAATTCCTGAAATTAAGAAAAAAATTCTTTGAGACAGGCAATATTCTTATTTGGATGAAACTTGCTGTCGTATATCATGAGTATTATCTTTCCACGAGAGGTTGCTTAGGCGATTTGTATTTTGTATATAGAAAGTGAGTGAAATGAAATGGATAATGAAACTTTGCGCAAGGTTCAGTTGGCACAGTTGGAAATCGGAAAAGAAATCAAGAGAGTGTGTGATGAAAATAATATTAATTATTTTCTTGATTCTGGAACTCTTTTGGGAGCAATTCGCCATAAGGGATTTATCCCATGGGATGATGACATGGACATGGGAATGCTCAGAGAAGATTATGAGAAATTCCTTGAAATTGCACCTAAAAAATTGAAACCAGAGTATTTTCTTCAGACTTGGAAGACAGATACAAGTTATCCCTATGCATTTGCAAAGGTGAGAAAAAAGGGCACGATTTTTATTGAAGCGGTTTCACAGAAAACGAATGCGCATAATGAAATATTCGTAGACATTTTTCCTTATGATGTATACCCTGATGACGAGAAGGTCAGAAGAAAATTAGCAAAAAAGATTATGCTTCTTAAGTATAGCTTATGGATGAAAGATGGCATGACACCATGGTTGAGACATAAAGGTACACTGGATAGATTACTGGTAAGAGCAAAGTATATGCCTTATGCTGTTTATGCAATGACTCATAGTCGAGAGTCAATGATTGAAAGTTACGAAAAAATTATGCCAATGCATAATACAGAAGCATCCAAATATTATGTTGAACAATCCGGCGGAACGCCATTTGGAAAGTGGATTATTCCTACAGAGTGTTTTGAAAAATTTGTTGAAGTGAATTTTGAGGATACAACATTTTTGGTTCCTCAAAAGTATGATTTGTATTTAAAGACATCATATGGCGATTATATGCAGCTTCCGCCCGTTGAAAAACGTGGGAATTGGCATCAAATTGTAGAGGTTAAAGTTTGATAGGGGGAAATATAAAATGAAAAAGTATCATATTGGATATACATGTGGAGTATTTGATCTTTTCCATGTGGGACATCTGAACCTTTTGGAAAGATGCAAAGAAATGTGCGATATTCTTATTGTTGGTGTCTGTGATGATAAGTATGTTACTGAGATCAAGAAAAAGCAGCCTGTTTACCCAGAAGATCAAAGAATGCGAATTTTGAATGCTCTAAAAGTTGTAGACAGAGCCGAGTTGGTAACGATTGAAGAAACCGATGACAAAATGTTGGCGCTAAAGAAATTTGGATTTGATGTTCTGTTCTCTGGAGATGACTGGAAGGGATCTGAGCGTTATATGCGTACAGAAAAGCAGTTCGCAGAGTATGGGGCCTCAATTGAGTATTTGCCATATACGCATGGAATAAGCACTACAGAAATTAAAGAAAAAATGAAAGAACAGAAAGTATAATCGAGATGGTATTTGAAAAAACGGATATTTTACTTCCCAAAATTAAAGATTATAGAAAGTGGGCAGTTGTTGCATGTGATCAATTCACATCACAACCTGAATACTGGGAAAATGTGCAAAAATATATCGGAGATGAAGTATCTACATATAATTTGATTTTACCGGAAGCACAACTGTCGGAAAATAATGATGATAAAATAGCTAGTATTAATGAAACAATGAATAGCTATTTAAAAAGGAATATTTTTGAAACATATAATGATTCGTATATATATGTTGAACGAAAATTAAAAAATGGTGCTATTCGTAAAGGTATAGTTGGCGCAATTGATTTGGAAGATTACGATTATAAACCAAACGCAAAATCTAAAATTAGGGCAACAGAAAAAACAGTGGTAGACCGTATACCGCCAAGAGTCAAGATCCGTGAAAATGCGAACATTGAATTGCCTCATATATTGCTTTTGTGTGATGATCAAAAGCATCAATTGTTGGAATCAATTGAGACGATTAAAGAAAAGCTGGAAATACTATATGATTTCGATTTGATGCAGGATGGAGGACACATCACTGGATGGCTTGTATCTGAAGACAAAGCAGAGATATTTGATACTGCTTTAGAAAAGTATTTACAAGATATTAGAGAAAAATATTATGGATTAGATGAAAATCCGATGATCTTTGCTGTAGGAGATGGAAATCATTCGCTTGCTACGGCGAAAGAATGCTATGAACAGCAAAAGAAAGCTTTTGGAACAAGTATAAAGTCAAGATATGCGTTAGTTGAGCTAGAGAATTTGCAGGACGAATCACAACAGTTTGAACCCATACATAGATTGCTAATGAATGTTGATATCAGTGATTTTCTTACAAAAATAAAAACAATATGCGTATCACACAGTAAGCATAAGGTGGAATATTATACCAAGGAAAAACAAGGCGTACTGTATTTAGATGAAAGTCTAGGAGAACTGACGGTCGGCATTTTACAAAGATTTTTAGATGATTACGTTAAAACAAATAATTGTGACATTGATTATATTCACGATGATGATGTTTTAAAGAAATTGGGTTGTAAATCCGATTGTATAGGGCTTTTATTATCAGCCATTGATAAAGAAAATTTGTTCTCAGAAATCATAAAAAATGGTTCGTTACCACGAAAAACGTTTTCTATGGGACATGCTCAGGAAAAAAGATATTATATTGAAGCAAGAAGAATTAAGTGATAAGAATATATGGAGGACGAACATGAAAAAGGTCGTGACATTTGGAGTATATGATTACTTCCATTTAGGACATCTTCGGTTATTTAAAAATGCGAAAAAACTTGGGGATTGGCTAATAGTTGCTGTTCAGGACGGCGATTATATATTGAAGACAAAACCGAATGCCAAAGTAATGTATACAACAGAGCAAAGGAAAGAACTGGTTGGTGCGTTGCGTGTAGTTGATGAAGTAGTAAGCTATACAGATGTTGATGTGACAATCAAGACATTGGATTTTGACGTTTTTGCAGTTGGGGAAGATCAAAATCATGCGGGCTTTCAAAGAGCTATTGAGTGGTGTAAGGAAAATGGAAAAGAAGTTGTACGCATGAAAAGGACACCTGGAATTTGTTCATCGGAAATCAAGAAAAGTCTATAAACAAGGAGAGTATGAATGAGTCATAGAAAACGGGGGGGGTACCGCAGTAGCTCCCGAAAAAATGTAATACTATCGATCATTATAGTTTTGCTTGCTGCAATCCTTGGGATTCTCCTTTGGATGAACAAAAAGGATGAGGACAAGAAATCGGCAGAACTACGAGCAATGAATGCAAAATTGTATCAGGAAGAGCAGGAGAAAGAAGCAGCATTAAAACAGAAAAAGGCAGAGGATAGCTTTTATCAGAAGCTATCAGATGGTTTTGACGTTAATGTTTTGGTTGTGGGAGATTCAATCGGTGCGGGTGCTGGCACAGAAACAGATGGGAAGCAGTGGTTTAAACAGTTACAAGCATATTTAAGGACTGTTAATAAAGCATCTGTATCCGTAACAAATGTTTCAATGGGAGGTAATACCTCTTATGCTGGTTATGTCCGGACAATGGCACTGGATGATGACATCGACTACGACTTGGCGATTATTTGCTATGGTCAGAATGATGCGCTACAAGGCTTGGATGTATATTATGAAGCTATGGTACAGGCCATCAAAAATAAGTATCCGAATTGCTCGATTGTTTCAATTTTGGAATCCTCACAGCGTGACTATACATCCAATATAACCACGATCCAAAGCATCTGTGACCATTATGGAATCCCTGTAGCAGACACGATTGCAGCTTTCAATAACGCTGGCAAAGCTTATGATAATCTGTCAAATGACGGTGTTCATCCGAATGACGCTGGACAGGAAATCTACTACGAAACGGTAAAGAATGTCATTGACGAAAATGTAGCTGCATCTACCGGAAAAATGGAAGATGCAGCTGTCATCAATGCAGATGTACATAAGTTCGATAACTTTATCTGGTATGGCGCGGATACTGATTTTGAGCGTGTAGATGATACGACATTTACGCTAAATGCGTCAGCATCTGGCGTTTTCGGTATCGACTATACTTATGAATCTGGTGACAACAAGGCCGATATTTATGTGGATGGCGAGTTGTATGAATCTCCTACCGTTACGTTTAACTACGACTTCTCCCAGCGACACATTATGGTTGTCAGTGATGACTGCACAGTAGAAAAGGAAATCAAAGTCGTGTTCAACAGCAAAGAACAGGCAGATGGTTTCCGGGGAATGTGCTTTAGCTGGGAATAACGATTAAGGCCGTGTGGATATTCACACGGTAGCTGCTCAAATCTTCACACACCTCTCCGTGGTGAGCAGCAGGCAACAGTCTTAAGACTGGCTGAGATGTGAAGAAGCAACTCTGGATAGGAGGAATAGACTAAATGAAGATAAATAATAAGGAATTTGGAGAATGGACTGCGGATGATCTTCAGGTTCTTCTTAGTAATGATGCCTATCGAGAAAATAATTTTATTGATTATAAGGTGAATTTTGCACCACTTATAGATAAAAGCAATAAGAAAGAGAAACAAGCTGAATTTAGAAATGACGTTTGTTCCTTTGCGAATGCAGATGGAGGATATATCTTTTACGGAATCGGAGAAACTTCTGGTGCAGCCAGTATATTAGCGGGGATTTCGATTCCTAATATTGATCGCTTTGAATTGGATCGCCGGAATGAACTACAGGCGATTCGCCCAACTGTAGCGGATGTGGCCTTTTCGTTCATTTCATTACAAGATGACAAATATATTGTGGTACTTCATATTCAACGAGGACTGTACAAACCATATATTACAGAAGAACCAGAAGGACAGTTTCATTTCTACATAAGGCATGGGAACAAAAAGCAGGCAATGAGTTATACAGAGATACGAAATGGATTCTTAAACGCTGCAATGCTGTCAGAAGATATCAAGAGCTTTAGAAAAGAACGACTGGAAGAACACATTACAGAAATGAAGAAACCATTTGCACTTGTACAGGTGATTCCAGCCACATTTAGAAGTGATTGCGTTCCGATGTATGATCTGTACAGAGAAGGAAAGTTGAATTTCGATGATTTGTTTAATGACATGATTTATGACCGTGCGGTTCCAAATGTGGATGGCATCTATTTTCCTGATTACTCTGAACAACGGGATTTTGAGCAGCTACAGATTTTTAACAATGGTGCTGTTGAACTAAAAATGGATTTTCAGATAAGAGAACAAAATTCAAGAAGCCAGCAACTAAAAACGGAGCGATATTTGATTATATTTGACTTTGTAGAAAAACTCAAGAAATTGATACAGGGAACATCACAAATGTATCAAAAATCGGGGCGTTCAACTGCGATGTATGTCTGCGTAACTATTGTTGGCTGCAAAGACCTATGGAACTATACCGTAGATGCATATGGAGCGAATACACCAACGAAAGTAGACCGCAATCAAATTGTTTGTACGCCAGTCGAAATCCGGAATATTCAGGATGATGAGCAAGTAAGAAAAGGTATAGAAAACTGCATTCGGATGACGAATTATTCACTGGGAATAAGAAAATAAATATCTGATAGGGCAGAATGTGTCGGAAACACTTTTTGCCAGTAGGATGGCTTCTTGAATTTTGGAAAGATGTATAAGATTCAACTTCCATAGAGCGTTTAATATGCAAAATAAGTAATTTACAGAAGGAGTTCAACCATGAACAAATATGAAATAGAAACAGCGATATTAACGGAATTTGCTCAGTTTATGCC
>OODK01000295.1_pt1 | contig 53695 bp, 59 predicted proteins | sample 1671371 | NCBI WGS metagenome assembly OODK01 (sample SAMN06348150, study PRJEB24527) | human gut metagenome | biome: human gut; feature: ankylosing spondylitis patient; material: feces | host: Homo sapiens | place: China | collected 2015-10 | reverse complement strand
TAAAGCTGAAAGCTTTCCGGAACCCCCAGCCTAGCTGGGGGTTTTCTGTGCACAAAAACAACGGGCGTATAACACGCCCGTTTCAATATTTAACACATGTAGAGATTACATGTTCTTGATGATCGCATCACCAAACTCTGAACATTTCAGCAGTTTAGCGCCATCCATCAGACGCTCGAAGTCATAGGTTACAGTCTTGGCGTTGATTGCGCCTTCCATACCTTTAACAATCAGGTCTGCGGCTTCAGTCCAGCCCATATGGCGCAGCATCATCTCAGCGGAGAGAATAATAGAGCCTGGGTTTACTTTGTCCTGACCGGCATATTTCGGCGCAGTACCGTGGGTGGCTTCAAACAGGGCGCATTCGTCACCGATGTTTGCGCCTGGGGCGATACCGATACCGCCGACCTGTGCAGCCAGAGCGTCAGAAATGTAGTCACCGTTCAGGTTCATACAGGCGATAACATCATATTCAGCCGGACGCAGCAGGATCTGTTGCAGGAATGCGTCAGCAATCACGTCTTTAATGACGATCTCTTTGCCGGTATTCGGGTTTTTAACTTTCATCCACGGGCCGCCGTCGATCAGTTCACCGCCAAACTCTTCACGCGCCAGCTGGTAGCCCCAGTCTTTAAACGCGCCTTCGGTGAACTTCATGATGTTGCCTTTGTGCACCAGGGTCACAGAGTCACGATCGTTAGCAATTGCGTATTCGATCGCTGCACGAACCAGACGTTTGGTGCCTTCTTCCGAACACGGCTTAATACCGATACCGCAATGTTCCGGGAAGCGAATTTTCTTCACGCCCATCTCTTCACGCAGGAATTTAATCACTTTCTCGGCGTCGGCAGAGTCAGCTTTCCATTCGATACCCGCATAAATGTCTTCCGAGTTTTCACGGAAGATAACCATATCGGTCAGTTCAGGATGTTTAACCGGGCTTGGGGTGCCCTGATAGTAACGTACCGGACGCAGGCAGATGTAGAGATCCAGTTCCTGGCGCAGGGCAACGTTCAGAGAACGAATACCGCCACCAACCGGAGTGGTCAAAGGGCCTTTAATGGCAACGCGATATTCACGAATCAGATCAAGGGTTTCAGCAGGCAGCCAGACATCCTGACCATAAACCTGTGTGGATTTTTCACCGGTGTAAATTTCCATCCAGGAGATTTTACGCTCGCCTTTATAGGCTTTCTCGACTGCAGCGTCGACCACTTTCAGCATGGCTGGGGTTACATCTACACCGATTCCATCACCTTCAATGTAAGGGATAATCGGATTTTCAGGAACGTTGAGTTTGCCGTTTTGCAGGGTGATCTTCTTGCCTTGTGCCGGAACAACTACTTTACTTTCCATTCACCTCTCCTTCGAGCGCTACTGGTTTGCTCGTCTGCCACCACGTTGCATATGCGTTTGCGTCCTGCGATACGGATGCATTAGAGCAATTTTTTGTTAATGATTTGTAATTGGCTTGTCAATACTACCCTATTGTTTGCCGTCATGAAAGATGCGCGTTATTAGGCTATAATGCGGCAATTCATAATCTCTGAAAATACCATGCAAAAAACTTCTTTTAGACCAAAGACAGTATTTTTCAGACCTTCAAATAAGGCATTAAATATCAATAAGTTACACCAGTTTTTAAGCAATAAAAAAAACCACCAGAGATAACTAACAGGATGCTATTTGGTCAAAATTTGACATTACTCGACTCAGCGACTATCTCACTTTGAGCACTATTGGGAAAATTATCAAAAGTCATGGTTGAAGCGACAAGCAACGAGTAAATTATGGCATCCCCCCTTTTTGAGGTTCACATGAAACGCTTTGCACTGATAGCTGTGAAACTCGTTGCCTTTACTGGTTCTGCATCTGCTGCAACCGAAGAAATCAACTTCAAGTAACAGAAACACTATATAACAATGGAGTGTTGACAAATGGATACTACCGAAGAACGCAATGGAACATATTTCTACAGAGGACACCCGAACCTGTCCAAAATAGAACTACTCAACGTCATATTCCTTGAAGAATTCTGTAAGGAATTGGGGATTGATTCGGTATCAGGTGCAGCAATCTTATCTGGTCAACCGTGGCTGGGTACAAGAGCGAAGCCGCAAGGGGCAACCCTGGGAACAAGTGTTGTCTCAAAGTATGCGCGTATACTGATGAGAGATGCACGCATGCCTTTTGGTATTTCTGTTCATACACCAGTGGGTGTAAGGATGCAGAAATCTAATAAGCTTGCTGCAATTATCGCTCGTTGGGTCCCGTGGATTGGTTGGGCTTCACTGTCGATGAGTCTTTACAGGGTTTCGACTCGTACCCAGGAAAAATACAATCTGATTGCCAAACCTCAAGACCGTATTAAGTGGACTTCCTTCTAATGGCGACAACAATCACAGACGAAGTTTTAGCACTGTTCCGTGATGAGATTCCAGGTTATCAGGATGACCACGGGAAGGAAATTCCGTTAGAACTGGACTCTGATTTGTTCGACTATCCACGAGATGATTTAGAGGACGCTATACGGAAATACAAAGAGAGGTTTGGGATTAACCTGGATAATCTGGACTGGTCTTTGTACCTTCCATGGGAGTCTGCACCATTGCTTCAACGATGGTTCAAGCTCAAGCGGGAAGAGGTAGAAACAACACGTTTACCGTTAACTGTACGGATGTTTGCAGAATCAGCAGAAGCGGGAAAATGGCTGTATCAGTAGAATAAAAAAGAAGGCTGCGATGCCCCTCTTATTACTGCTGATGATGGTAGTGGTAAAGCATCATCCTGAACTTGAACAGTGAAGTGCTGTCACCCATCAGTAATACAGAAACACTATTTTTCATACCAGTATTTATTCAATTCATCAATGTAAAATGTGTTCATTGGGCCATATTTATCACCATGCAGCCACACAACCGCTGCTCACTAACCCAGGTATTGATGAAACCGCGCTGAAGAGCCTGAACCCTGAACCTCTAACGAGTACCTTAAAAGTCCAATGCAATCCGACACTGTGCTACCCTCTGCGTATAGCTCTATTTGGAATTTACCATGAAATACTTTAGCGATTCTAAATCTTCTTTTAGAAAAAAACAGGTTAGTCGACTAAACTCGCAACACTCCACTAAGCGTAAACCTGAAAACCAGCCCACGCGCGTGATCCTGTTCAATAAACCCTACGATGTTCTTCCGCAGTTCACCGATGAAGCCGGACGCAAAACATTAAAAGAATTCATCCCGGTTCAGGGCGTTTATGCAGCAGGTCGTCTTGACCGCGATAGCGAAGGGTTACTGGTGCTGACCAATAACGGCGCGTTGCAGGCGCGTTTAACCCAGCCGGGTAAACGCACCGGAAAAATCTATTATGTGCAGGTGGAAGGTATTCCCACACAAGACGCACTTGAAGCCTTGCGCAATGGCGTAACCTTAAATGATGGCCCTACCCTGCCCGCAGGCGTAGAGCTGGTTGACGAACCCGCGTGGTTATGGCCGCGGAATCCACCAATTCGTGAACGCAAAAGTATTCCCACCAGCTGGCTGAAGATCACCTTATATGAAGGACGTAATCGCCAGGTGCGCCGCATGACCGCCCATGTTGGTTTCCCCACGCTGCGACTGATTCGCTATGCGATGGGTGATTACTCTTTGGATAATCTTGCCAACGGCGAATGGCGAGAAGCGACAGATTAAGGACGCAAAATGTTTAAACCGCACGTTACCGTTGCTTGCGTGGTGCACGCAGAAGGCAAATTTTTAGTCGTTGAAGAGACGATTAATGGTAAAGCGTTATGGAACCAACCTGCCGGGCATCTGGAAGCCAATGAAACCTTAGTGGAAGCCGCCGCCCGTGAGCTGTGGGAAGAAACCGGCATCAGCGCGCAGCCGCAACACTTTATTCGTATGCATCAGTGGATTGCGCCAGATAAAACGCCGTTTTTGCGTTTCCTGTTTGCTATTGAGCTTGAGCAAATATGCCCGACCCAGCCTCATGACAGCGATATCGACTGCTGCCGTTGGGTTAGCGCCGAAGAAATTTTACAGGCGTCAAATCTGCGTTCGCCGCTGGTGGCGGAAAGTATTCGTTGTTATCAAAGCAGGCAACGCTATCCGCTAGAGATGATTGGCGATTTTAACTGGCCTTTTACAAAGGGTGTCATCTAAAAGGCTGCGTGATAGAATACGCCGCCTTGAAGTTCAATGTCGTGAGTGATCCAATGTCTGAAACCGCAAAAAAAGTAATCGTCGGCATGTCCGGCGGTGTCGATTCCTCCGTTTCTGCCTGGCTGTTGCAACAACAGGGATATCAGGTCGAAGGCCTGTTTATGAAGAACTGGGAAGAAGACGACGGTGAGGAATATTGCACAGCGGCAGCGGATCTGGCTGATGCCCAGGCTGTCTGCGACAAGCTCGGCATTGAACTGCACACCGTTAACTTTGCTGCCGAGTACTGGGACAACGTCTTCGAACTGTTCCTTGCCGAATATAAAGCCGGTCGCACGCCGAATCCGGATATTCTGTGCAACAAAGAGATCAAATTTAAAGCCTTCCTCGAATTTGCCGCTGAAGATTTAGGTGCCGATTATATCGCTACCGGTCATTACGTACGTCGGGCAGATGTCGATGGCAAGAGCCGCCTGCTGCGTGGTCTGGACAGCAATAAAGACCAGAGCTACTTCCTTTATACGCTCAGCCATGAGCAGATTGCGCAAAGCCTGTTCCCGGTCGGCGAACTGGAAAAACCGCAGGTGCGTAAGATTGCTGAAGATCTCGGTCTGGTCACCGCGAAGAAAAAAGACTCTACCGGCATTTGCTTCATTGGCGAGCGTAAATTCCGCGAGTTCCTGGGCCGTTATCTCCCGGCGCAACCGGGCAAAATCATTACCGTCGATGGCGATGAAATTGGTGAGCACCAGGGGCTGATGTATCACACCCTCGGTCAGCGTAAAGGTCTGGGTATCGGTGGCACCAAAGACGGCACCGAAGAACCGTGGTATGTGGTCGATAAAGACGTCGAAAACAACATTCTGATTGTTGCGCAGGGCCATGAACACCCGCGTCTGATGTCTGTCGGTCTGATTGCCCAGCAGCTGCACTGGGTCGATCGCGAGCCGTTCACCGGTACTATGCGTTGCACAGTAAAAACCCGCTATCGCCAGACCGACATCCCGTGCACCGTCAAGGCGCTGGACGATGATCGCATTGAAGTGATTTTCGATGAGCCGGTTGCCGCCGTGACGCCGGGCCAGTCTGCCGTTTTCTATAACGGTGAAGTGTGCCTCGGTGGCGGTATTATTGAGCAGCGTCTGCCGCTGCCGGTCTGATTATTATCTTTACTTAAAACAAGGAAGCAGTGAACGTGGCAAAGAATTACTATGACATCACCCTCGCCCTAGCCGGTATTTGTCAGTCGGCACGCCTGGTGCAACAACTCGCTCACCAGGGGCATTGTGATGCCGATGCGCTACACGTCTCACTCAACAGTATTATTGATATGAACCCCAGCTCGACGCTGGCGGTTTTTGGCGGCAGCGAAGCCAACCTGCGCGTCGGGCTGGAAACCTTGCTCGGCGTGCTCAATGCCAGCAGTCGCCAGGGCTTAAACGCTGAGTTAACCCGCTACACACTCAGCCTGATGGTGCTTGAGCGCAAACTCTCCTCAGCGAAAGGTGCGCTCGACACTCTGGGCAACCGGATCAACGGCCTGCAACGCCAGCTCGAACACTTCGATTTACAGTCCGAAACGCTGATGAGCGCGATGGCTGCTATCTATGTTGATGTGATTAGCCCGCTTGGCCCGCGCATTCAGGTAACCGGTTCCCCTGCTGTACTGCAAAGCCCACAAGTGCAGGCGAAAGTTCGCGCAACCCTGCTGGCAGGCATTCGCGCCGCCGTGCTCTGGCACCAGGTTGGCGGCGGACGTCTGCAACTGATGTTTTCTCGTAATCGCCTGACCACTCAGGCAAAACAAATTCTTGCTCATTTAACCCCGGAGTTGTGATCTATGGAATTATCCTCACTGACCGCCGTTTCCCCTGTCGATGGACGCTACGGCGATAAAGTCAGCGCGCTGCGCGGGATTTTCAGCGAATATGGTTTGCTGAAATTCCGTGTACAAGTTGAAGTACGTTGGCTGCAAAAACTGGCCGCGCACGCAGCGATCAAGGAAGTTCCTGCTTTTGCTGCCGACGCAATCGGTTACCTTGATGCAATTGTCGCCAGTTTCAGCGAAGAAGATGCCGCACGCATCAAAACCATCGAGCGTACCACTAACCACGACGTTAAAGCGGTTGAGTATTTCCTGAAAGAAAAAGTGGCGGAGATCCCGGAACTGCACGCGGTTTCTGAATTCATCCACTTTGCCTGTACTTCGGAAGATATCAATAACCTCTCCCACGCATTAATGCTGAAAACCGCGCGTGATGAAGTGATCCTGCCGTACTGGCGTCAACTGATTGACGGCATTAAAGATCTCGCCGTTCAGTATCGTGATATCCCGCTGCTGTCTCGTACCCACGGTCAGCCAGCCACGCCGTCAACCATCGGTAAAGAGATGGCAAACGTCGCCTACCGTATGGAGCGCCAGTACCGCCAGCTTAATCAGGTGGAAATTCTCGGCAAAATCAACGGCGCGGTCGGTAACTATAACGCCCACATCGCCGCTTACCCGGAAGTTGACTGGCATCAGTTCAGCGAAGAGTTCGTCACCTCGCTGGGTATTCAGTGGAACCCGTACACTACCCAGATCGAACCGCACGACTACATCGCCGAGCTGTTTGATTGCGTTGCGCGCTTCAACACCATTCTGATCGACTTTGATCGTGACGTCTGGGGTTATATCGCCCTTAACCACTTCAAACAGAAAACTATTGCTGGTGAGATTGGTTCTTCCACCATGCCGCATAAAGTTAACCCGATCGACTTCGAAAACTCCGAAGGGAACCTGGGCCTTTCCAACGCGGTGTTGCAGCACCTGGCAAGCAAACTGCCAGTTTCCCGCTGGCAGCGTGACCTGACCGACTCCACCGTGCTGCGTAACCTCGGCGTGGGTATCGGTTATGCGCTGATTGCGTATCAATCCACCTTGAAAGGCGTGAGCAAACTGGAAGTGAACCGTGACCATCTGCTGGATGAACTGGATCACAACTGGGAAGTGCTGGCTGAGCCAATCCAGACAGTTATGCGTCGCTATGGCATCGAAAAACCGTACGAGAAGCTGAAAGAGCTGACTCGCGGTAAGCGCGTTGACGCCGAAGGCATGAAGCAGTTTATCGACGGTCTGGCGTTGCCAGAAGAAGAGAAAGCCCGCCTGAAAGCAATGACGCCGGCTAACTACATTGGTCGCGCCATCACCATGGTTGATGAGCTGAAATAAGCCTCAAAACAGTGCCGGATGGCGATGCTGTCCGGCCTGCTTATTAAGATTATCCACTTTTTCTTTTTTCACTTTACCTCCCCTCCCCGCTGGTTTATTTAATGTTTACCCCCATAACCACATAATCGCGTTACACTATTTTAATAATTAAGACAGGGAGAAATAAAAATGCGCGTACTGGTTGTTGAAGACAATGCGTTGTTACGTCACCACCTTAAAGTTCAGATTCAGGATGCTGGTCATCAGGTCGATGACGCAGAAGATGCCAAAGAAGCCGATTATTATCTCAATGAACATTTACCGGATATTGCGATTGTCGATCTGGGATTGCCAGACGAGGACGGTCTGTCACTGATTCGCCGCTGGCGTAGCAATGATGTTTCACTGCCGATTCTGGTATTAACCGCCCGTGAAAGCTGGCAGGACAAAGTCGAAGTATTAAGTGCTGGCGCTGATGATTACGTGACTAAACCATTTCATATTGAAGAGGTGATGGCGCGAATGCAGGCATTAATGCGGCGTAATAGCGGTCTGGCTTCACAGGTCATTTCGCTACCCCCGTTTCAGGTTGATCTCTCTCGCCGTGAATTATCTATTAATGACGAAGTGATCAAACTGACCGCGTTCGAATACACCATTATGGAAACGTTGATACGCAATAATGGCAAAGTGGTCAGCAAAGATTCGTTAATGCTACAACTCTACCCGGATGCGGAGCTGCGGGAAAGTCATACCATAGATGTACTGATGGGACGTCTGCGCAAAAAAATACAGGCACAATATCCGCAAGAAGTGATTACCACCGTTCGCGGCCAGGGCTATCTGTTCGAATTGCGCTGATGAAAAAATTACTGCGTCTTTTTTTCCCGCTCTCGCTGCGGGTACGTTTTCTGTTAGCAACGGCAGCAGTAGTATTGGTGCTTTCGCTTGCCTACGGAATGGTTGCGCTGATCGGTTATAGCGTCAGTTTCGATAAAACCACGTTTCGGCTGTTACGTGGCGAGAGCAATCTGTTCTATACCCTTGCGAAGTGGGAAAACAATAAGTTGCATGTCGAGTTACCCGAAAATATCGACAAGCAAAGCCCCACCATGACGCTAATTTATGATGAGAACGGGCAGCTTTTATGGGCGCAACGTGACGTGCCCTGGCTGATGAAGATGATCCAGCCTGACTGGCTGAAATCGAATGGTTTTCATGAAATTGAAGCGGATGTTAACGATACCAGCCTCTTGCTGAGTGGAGATCATTCGATACAGCAACAGTTGCAGGAAGTGCGGGAAGATGATGACGACGCGGAGATGACCCACTCGGTGGCGGTAAACGTCTACCCGGCAACATCGCGGATGCCAAAGTTGACCATTGTGGTGGTGGATACCATTCCGGTGGAGCTAAAAAGTTCCTATATGGTCTGGAGCTGGTTTATCTATGTGCTCTCAGCCAATCTGCTGTTAGTGATCCCGCTGCTGTGGGTCGCCGCCTGGTGGAGTTTACGCCCCATCGAAGCCCTGGCAAAAGAAGTCCGCGAACTGGAAGAACATAACCGCGAATTGCTCAATCCAGCCACAACGCGAGAACTGACCAGTCTGGTACGAAACCTGAACCGATTGTTAAAAAGTGAACGCGAACGTTACGACAAATATCGTACGACGCTCACCGACCTGACCCATAGTCTGAAAACGCCACTGGCGGTGCTGCAAAGTACGCTGCGTTCTCTGCGTAGTGAGAAGATGAGCGTCAGTGATGCTGAACCGGTAATGCTGGAGCAAATCAGCCGCATTTCACAGCAAATTGGCTACTACCTGCATCGTGCCAGTATGCGCGGTGGGACATTGCTCAGCCGCGAGCTGCATCCGGTCGCCCCACTGCTGGACAATCTCACCTCGGCGCTGAACAAAGTGTATCAACGCAAAGGGGTCAATATCTCTCTCGATATTTCGCCAGAGATCAGCTTTGTCGGTGAGCAGAACGATTTTGTCGAGGTGATGGGCAACGTGCTGGATAATGCCTGTAAATATTGCCTCGAGTTTGTCGAAATATCTGCAAGGCAAACAGACGAGCATCTCTATATTGTGGTCGAGGATGATGGCCCCGGTATTCCATTAAGCAAGCGAGAGGTCATTTTCGACCGTGGTCAACGGGTTGATACTTTACGCCCTGGGCAAGGTGTAGGGCTGGCGGTAGCCCGCGAAATCACCGAGCAATATGAGGGTAAAATCGTCGCCGGAGAGAGCATGCTGGGCGGTGCGCGGATGGAGGTGATTTTTGGTCGCCAGCATTCTGCGCCGAAAGATGAATAAATATGTCCTTTTATCACTACATCAAGGCAAGCCATTGATTTAATTAAATGATTTGCACTGCAAAAAGTGCTAAAAATCGCAAATTGACTACACCATTAACTACACCGATCGTTGCACTGTATGAAACAACGTGGAACAAATAGACACAAGAAATATACAGGCGGGTCATCTTTCCAGGGGGAAGCGCGCCAATTCATGAGGGGCGTTAATGTCGATATGGGGATCCCCATAACGGGGCTACCTGGCTTTTTTCCGGTTAAATGTCAATCAGGCTGGTGGGTTTTACATACCCTTGATCACCGTAATGATGATCCAGATGTGCGCCTTTCCACCAATGGTGGAAAAGCCCACAGCAGGCCGCCCAGCCTCCCCCAATGGGGGATTGTGGAAGAATCAACGGGTTAGGCCTTAATGGGCTGCGTGGTAATTATCAGCATCCAGAATATGACGGGTTATGTTTCCGACCTCTTCAATTTGAGGTTCCCGAAAATATCAACGGGTTAGGCTGGTTTCCCCGATGTTCGCCGCTGGCGAATTTCGAAAATATCAACCAGTTACCGCCGCAACCGCTCCGGCTTCTTCCAGTGGTACGTAATTTTCTCCGTTTCCCGATACAGTGCCACGCGGCGATTGTAGGCCAGCATTTCAAGAACGCGGATCCGTATGTTGCGCATATCCACATCATTAAGCTGGATACCATTACGGCGAATCACCTCAGCAACCACACGAACATAATTTTCGGCGGTCACGCTGTCCGGCTGCGTGGTCTGTTCGTCGGCCTGCTGGCTGATTCCGGCAACGCGGCGGATTAATCGCAGTATTTCGGCTTCTGTCATTGTGCCCCCATCGTTCTGATAGTCTGGTGTCGTCGGGTCCTTCCTGGAATTATGGCCCGTTACGGGGCGGCGACCTCGCGGGTTTTCGCTATTTATGACGTTTTTCCGTGAAGGTGACACCACCACCACTTGATTAATATTTAACCATGCAGTTAAGGTAACATTATGATTGATAAAGCTTGTTTTGTAAGTCAGCAGGAAATAGCTGAACATTTCAAGGTTAACAGAACCACTATTCGCGCATGGACCAAACAGGGGATGCCGTATCTTAATGCGGATCGCGGAAAGTCTGGCGGTTATCACATCGGGCATACATTGCTTTGGTCTTCAGGTAAAAGCCGTCTTGAGGCCATCAGATATCACGTAGAAACCAGTGCGCTGGAAAAAATTATGTTTGCCAGGCTGCTTTCATCTGAGCGTGACGAGTACTCCAGTGAAGAAACAGAACATCGATTTGATGAAGGTTTGCAGATTTACGGCTATTCACCGGAAGATGTGAGCAAGGCACGAAATAAAATGGCTGGCTTTCTGGCTGGGTGGCGTCATGCCGTAAGCGTTCGCCGTGCCAGCATGGAGCAATCAGCCGATACAGAACAGTAAAGCCGATAACTTGTTAATCACTCGCAGCAATGCATGTGATTTGTGCACACTTTCGGTTAACTGGTTCGATGTCCGGTTTTAGTGTCTGTTTTTTGCGCATGTCCGGTTCATGGAAAGCATGTTTTTATATTTTTCATATGGTTAACTTGCAGAGAAACCGGACATGGATCCCGAAAAATTTTCATAAATAGTGAAAACGCGCGAGGTCGCCGCCCCGTAACGGGCCATAATTCCAGGAAGGACCCGTAAAAAAGCCGGATTTCTCCGGCCTTGTCTCAGATGGTTTTCAGTATGCGATCGATGTCGCCGTCATCGCCCTGGTTTCTGCCATCGTATGCCATGCCAGCTGATACGGCTTGCGGGCTGTGCATGTCCATAAAGTTTTCAAAGGCTGCGGTAAGCTCTGGTGCAACCTTTGGGCGCTCCTGCTCTATGGTCATGTTCAGGATTTCACGAGCATTATCGACGCTAATACATGGCACGTTTGCCATTGCACGTAACAGCGGCTGATAGTCTTTATGCTCATGAAGCGCCATAATCGCATCAGCGCGCGGCTTGTCCTGCTCTTCCAGTTTGTTTAGTTGATATACGGCCTCATAGGTTGATAAACCTCTGTCAGCCATTGCCCGCGCTTCGGCTTTAAATTTACTCGCCAGCGGTAGCGTCATGATGCTTTCATTCGTTGCCATCGTTCCCCCTGCTTATCGGGCCAGCGGCTGAACGGATACGCCGGAACCCGCAAAGGCGGCGCATTTTTTCGCATCGGTGTCGACGCTCTCAGGCCAGTTAACGGCGGCAATATTGAATATCCCCGTCTTGTAACACTGTGCTGATTTCTGCTTTGACGTGTCCACAGGGTACGAGGTCAGATAAACAGCCTTGCCAGATTCCTTACCATCCCACGGCTTAAACTCGCCATTGTCCGCCAGCATCAGCGGGGTAAATTCCTGAATAACGCCAGCATCAGCGGCAAAATGTACCAGCGTCGTGGCGACCTGCTGACTGCCTGCAAATAACTCAATGTATGGAGTGTCCATAGAATCCCCCGTTAACCAATTTTGACGGTAACAAATTTGCGAATATCTGCCGGAACCGGCTGCGGTGCGCTGTGCGTCTGCACGTACTCAATCGCCGGATCGCCGTCCTCAATCCAGTTTTTCGGGTAAAACATGTTTTGCGTTGCGCCCGTTCTTACTGCGTCCTGATCCATAATCGCACCATAGGCCACCAGCCCTTTATTGTTGGTGTTGCCCAGGACAAGCAAATCAGGCTCAAGGAAATATTTTTCTGTGCCGTCGCTGTCAGTGTATTTGCCGGAATAGACGATAAGGGCAATATCGCCCAGATAGCCTTTAAAGCTCACCACTTCGCCCAGGTTTTTACAGGCCAGCTCTGCGGCGGACTCTGAACCACGGGAAAGATCGTACAGCTCACGGAATTTTTTAAAGCTGCGTAACGTTCGCCATACCTCAGCGCCCATAATCATGACGTTTGCGGGGCAACCAGCCTGATCGGCGTATAGTTCGATATCATAGATTGGATCGTGGGTTTCTTTGTCCTGCTCTGACCATTTTTTCCCGTCGGCCTGCTCTATGATGTTTTTTTCCGGTATCTTCCAGTCGATTTCATAGCGCTCTATGCCTTCGCCTTCAATGATGTTTTTTCCGGTCGTTACCGCATTTACCGCCAGCCATTCCACGCGCGCTTTTATGGCGTTTATCTGGCGGCGCATATTGCCAGTAATCAGGCGCATACGGCGATAGGTAGGGTCGTTAAGCTGTGCCGGATCTTCTCCAGCCATGCGCATGATGGTTTTCGTTGGATCGATTTCGTGCTTTGGCTTCATGTAGCCAGGTTTAATCGTGCTGGTTTCGTACCCTTTATCGCGCTGAACCTGGCTACCCACCATAGGCGAACAAAACGCCGACATGGTGACTTCTTCAATGTCCAGGGTATCCAGCATGATGTTTTGCGTGCTGAATGTCGCCACGTTCGGGAAAAACAGCGTGGTAAACAGCGGACTGAATTTAAATTCCGCAATATCCCCGCGATTCAGGTACGCAAAAAGCTGGTTAGTGTTAAGTGCCATTGCTTTTACTGTCATTATTCACCCCCGTGAACCTGATTCATACCCAGCGCCGCGCGTAAATAGGCGCGTACCTGCCAGCCTGTTGACGGCTCAACCATCGCCAGCGGATCAAGTCCTGCCGCAATGCCTGCTTTTACGTTCTGCTGGTGGCGTTCCTTGAGCGCCTTCACGATGTCGGGGCTTATGTACACCGAAACACCGCCTTTTTTCTCTTCAGCCATAGTAAGAAATTCCTCTTTGACTTAAAAAATCATAACTGGATGTTCATCCAGTTATGATTATAATCATGATTGCATTTTGTGCAATGATATTGAGTTGCATTGCAAATTATGAAATGATTATCCCGATCATGTGTGTCAGTGCACCAAAAAACCTCATATGCAAAAGCCCGATAAGCCACCTCTGACCTTATCGGGCTTTTTTTGGGCGCAAAAAAGCCGGATTGCTCCGGCTGTGTGGTGTGGTTCTGGTATTCCTACTCTGCTAATTTGCTCAGCCCCATGTCTGCGTAAGTGCGATTTACTGCATTTCTCAGGTCTGCATAGTTCTCCGTTGGCGGCTCCGGTGGCCTCTGTGCCTTCCTGGAACATTCCAGCCGTCGCATCGTAACCTGATGCCGTTCCTTGCCTGTCTCCACCAGTTGCATGACTTCACCCCATCGTGCCGCCGCCCTCCGGTAAAAGCCTTTTGCCTCGAGTTCCTCCGCTATGCGGTCATGTACCATCCTTACCCCCTCAGAACGGAATATCATCACCGTAAGGGTCATCGCCTCCCGCTGGTGGCTGATTACCCTGTGTGCCTGTGGTTTTGCGTCTGTTCCCGCCAGGACGTGCCGCACGGGCACTGATTACGCTGTCTGCAATAACCTGATAACCCTGCCGCGTTTCCCCGTTCTGTCCGGTCCACTGGCTGACCTGCATCGTGCCGGATACGCTGGCAACGTCGCCTTTTTGATGTTTAGCCAGGAAGTCGGCCTGCTTACCAAATGCCATCACCGATAGCCATAACGTAGCCTGCCCATCCTGCGCCTGACTACATGGCAACGATACCGCCATACGTGCCAGCGTCATTGGTGTGCCCTTGCTGGTCTGTTTTACCTGCGGGTCGTCCACCAGCCGCCCGTAAGCCGCTATCTGTGCTGTCATGATTCCACCTCTACGTTTTTAACGTTGATGGTTGTCACCTGTTCAGCTTCCGCAATCTCCCGCTCTGTCAGCGTGGCAAAATTTGCCGCCGTCGTGGTCATGAATGCGCTTATCAGTTCGGGATGTGCTTTCGCGTATCCTTCCCCCGCGTGGCGGTCTATCGTTCTGATTGCCACCTTTAAAGCGTGCTCTGTCATGTCTAACGCGCGATATTTCGGTTCTGTTCTGTCTCTGCGTTTTTTGAGTGATTTATTAAATTTCCCTGAAGTGTGCATATTTATTTTTACCCCCTCGTTTAAAAAGTTTTGAGTTGTGCCTCCCCTTGTCTACCTTATCTACCTTAGTGGCCCTCATGCCAGTAATGGCACGGCTTTCAGCGGGGTAGAGTGCTTTTATCCACTATCTACCCCGTGTCTACCTCCCTGTCTGATTCAGGTAAAATCAGGTAGAGAGGGTAGATAGTGGGTAGACAGTAAAAAAAGGCTGTCTACCTAACTTAATGCACTGAATTAAATGTATTTTTCTTTACTCAGGTAGACAGGGTAGACAGCAATTACAAAAAATTATAAAAACGCGTCGCACTCGTCTGTTGTTATTGCGTTAGTCTGCGTTACCCCCTTAACTTTCCGCGTAATATATTCATGTCCGTAAACTTTTGCGGCAGGCTTCATAGCCTTGCCAAAGTCATTTACGTTTAGCGGTTTGCTCCTGCCTGCGTACGCCATAAACGCCAGATAGACGCGGTAAAGGCTGTTTCTGGTCGTGTACTTCACTGAATCGCCACCGCCGCCCATCATCAGGCCGCGTGCTTCCTCCAGAAAATTCAGGAACTGGCAAAACTCAATAACCGGATCCGTCTGTTGCTTTATTGCCAGTGCTTCATCACCGTCACGCTGTTCCAGTAGTAAAGCCCGTGCTTTCTCAGAGTCGGTAAAGTTCGCCAGCAATCGGCGGATAATGACAGGGATTTCAGCCGCAATCTTTTCCGGTAGCTCCCTGTCTTTTTCGGCCTCACTGACGATATTGTCGAAACGGAAAATCACGCGACGACGTGCCACACCTCCGGCCCGTTCGGTGAATATCATCGGGTTGTTGTTGGTCGCCAGCACCACCGCCCTGATTACCGCCGTAAAACGCTTTTCATATTTCGGGTTAATTTCCACGGGGTCACCGCCCGTGATTTTCTTGATGCCCGTTCCTTCGCCTGTATATTTCGGCTGGTCAGCCAGGACGATAAGACGACTCCCGACAACCTGCGCACGTCCACCAGCATCATCAAGCGATGTCATTTCAGCGCTTACCGTGTTCTGTTTCCCTGCCAGAAGGCTGGCTATGTGCGTGAATGTACTTTTACCGCTCCCGCCGTCTCCGGTGGCCTCAATAAACATCTGCCAGTCGTACCGGTTCGCCATAATCATGTACAGCGCGGCACATATACGCATCATCTTGCGCGGGTCTTTTCCGGCTGCGTGCTTAAGCCATTTATGAAAGTTTGGCGCGTTATCGCGGATGTTCTCCCCTGGTGCTGGTGGCGTGTACTCAATGCCGTTGTGCGTGGTGATCCAGTTCTCCGGCGTGTGCGGGGAAAATTCCCCCGTTTTCAGGTCAAGCGCACCATTGGCGAACGGCAGCAAATCGCCGGACGGCTCGCCCATTGGTTCGGCAATAACTTTTAACGCTTCCACGGCGTTATTGATTACGCGCTTGCTGAAAGTGGCCCTGTGCTCTGAATAGATCGCCACCATTTCGCGGCTAAGTTCCATTGTGCTGACCGGACACCATACCCCGCCGCGCCATACGTGAACGATTTCACTTTCAGGATGTACGCAAACGCCATCAAAGCGATCGGCAAGCAGCTGCGCGCGCTCACTGTCCGCCATCTGCGAAAGTTGCGCCTTTTGCTTTACCGGAAGCTCAATGACCAGACCATCAGAAAGATTCTGGCGCTCACGGGCCAGATATTCGCGCCAGTTCTCCACCTTCTGACCGTGCATACCATCAGGGTAAAAATTTGCGTCCTGAATATCTGCCGCCGCCAGCTTCTGACCAATCTTTTTGGTCTCCACTAAATCCAGTTCTCCGGCCTGGTACAGCCTTACGCGCTTTTTCCCATCCGGAACAATTTTCAGCGCATCAAGTTCGGCAAGCTGATTTGGCCCAAGCCACACAGGCGGCACATTATCGCCGGATGCGGGGCCGTCCTGCTCCTGCCACTGTTTTGCATGTGACCACGCATCACTACCCGCGAAAATAATTACCTCTGTGTCTTTGTGTTTTATTCCGCGTGGTTGTTTTTTTACGTTCGGTGCCAGTTTCATTTCTTACCCCTGAATACGTTAAGCATCTTTTTTATTTCCTGAATATTGGCGCGTGCTTTCTCCCTGCTGGTGGGCACGTTACGCGGTACGGCCTGCACCAGAGAAAAATCACGATCGAACTGATAAACAGGCATCACGCAATCATATTCGTAGCCTTCACGACGGTAGGTTACGCGCCGTTCCTCCACGCCCTTAATCATTACCGTGCCGCCGTACTGGTCGCGGTAAATATCACCGCGCATGAATTTAGTGCGAGTTTTGCCACTGGCAGTTAAGCCAGAATATTTAAGTTTCATTATTTTTATTCTCCGGTGTGGGGCGCTTTATTATTCTCGTGAATTGCCATAGCCTTATTGAGTTCATCAATAACAGGTGTCAATAATGTCTGAACAGCGGCAAACATTAATGATGAATGATCTTCGCCACCTTCCGGCACTTCAATTAATTTAATTAACAACGCATTCATTTCGCGTGCTTTAATTAATGCGTTTTCAGAGTGGATTAATACTTCAAAAGGGATTTTATGCATCACAAATTTTCTCCCTTATTCTTTTAATGTCCTCATTAAGGATGTCTGTAACTTTTATCAGCGAGTTTTTGGCAATTATTTTTATTGTTTTAAGTTTTCTTTTGTCGTGCTCCGACTGTGATTTTCTCTCCATAATCTCCACCATGTGGGTAACATCAACGAGCGCACGTATCAGTATTTGCATTGCTTCTTCTGCTGCGTCCGGTGTGGTTTTATTGTGCATAGGTTTCTCCCTGGCGGATTTTTGCAGCGAATACAGCAACACAACCGGACGGGCAACGGCTACGCGCTTCGCGTTCCGTCCAGGCGGTTACGTGGATGATTTGAGATTCTCCGGCACTCAGGGCCAGAAAACGCCACACAAAGGCCGTTTGTGTGTGTACAAGGTGTGGTATATGATTTACAGCAACCATAAATTTTTCCTCTCTATAGTGTTTGTGGTTAGACGCCCCGTATGTGTTTCCGGCACTGCGGGGCGTTGCTCTTTGTATTTCAACAATCCTTTCGGTGTGTTTCATGTTATGAGCGCATGAAACACACGTCAAGGCTTTTTGTATTTCTTTTTTTGTGTATACTGAAACACACCGATGATTAGGAGTTTCAGAAATGGCAACGTCTAACAAAAACGCAAAATCACAACTGACAACTGTCAGAGTCCCACTAGATGTTATGCAAGGGATGGAATCCGTTAAGCTGGACGGCGAAAGCAATGCCGGATTTATCGTAACCGCCATGCGCGGAGAAATAGCCCGCCGCCAAGCAGAAGGCAGCGGAGAAAATCCCCTTGTGTCGTCACTGGATGCCCTGGCTAAGGTCGAACAAATCGGCATCAAAGCAGCGGAAGAAATCGGGCAGCTTGTCACCGTTGCACGCGAAGAACTCCAGCGTCGCAAGACCAAAGAACCAGAGTAATCACCATCAGCGCCGTGGTGTAAGGTATTACGGCGCATTGCTATGCAGGACAACACAATGACCGATAAAGAATTGACCAAAACATTATCACCGGCACGGAAAAGACGGCGCAGAAAGATAGAACATGAATCAGAAAGATTCGCGCCATGTGCTTTTGCCCTTGAGCAATTCCTTAAAGAGTACAGGGAAAAGCGCTCATTGCAGGTATGGCAACGAACTGAACCAGACTGATTGCATTGCCCACCAGCCTGATAGCGGCTATCATCCCCGTGCTTATGTTTGGGATCACACACACAAACGGCGCAGCGGGTTATCTGTTCAGAAAGGCGGCTCCATTTCGGGGCCGCTTTTTTTATGCCTGAAAAACCCCAATTTTGTGGTTTTCCAGTCTCACCAGGGCGAACGAATCCCCGCCCACGTTCTGGCGTATATTCAATCTTCATGGTTATAGCTCTGTGTTCAGATGATTGATGTGTGGCGGCTGTGTGCCGCCAGCGTGATTAATGAACTGCCTTGCAGCTATCCTTCCAGGCCAGAACCTCGGATAAAGACCAGCCAACGGAACGACCGCCAAGTTTACGACGTGATGGGAATTGTCCGGCCTTTTCCAGGCGGTAGCGACACGTACGGCTAAGGCCGGTTAGTTTTTCGCATTCTTTTTCACGTATAAACCGATCAGTGCTTAACACTATTGCCCCCTTTCGTTTCTTAAAGAGTCATCAGGTGTCTTATTGTGTCGTATTGTTCCCGCTAGAGTGATGAATGGCAAATACTGAGGATGTATGATTTACAGAAAATGAAACAGTAAGAATAAAATCTTTTAAATTCATGTTAATACAAAGGAATAAAATATTGTTCCATGCCTTTTTTCTCGCTCTTTAAAGAGTGATTCGCTAGTGTATAAAAAACCAGTAACACATTAAAAATCAGCCACTTATAAATCCGTACGCTTTTTCGCCTCTTGTTCGTAGTTGTTCCACATTGTTGCTCATTGTTGCACGTTGTATCTGTTCGCATATCCAGTATGTGCATACTGAAAAAACACGAAAAAAATTATTTTCTTCTGGCTACTGGTAGCGTGGTTACGTTTTCATGTGTTCCCGCCAGTATCCCTAACCGCTCCGTCCACATATCCAGCGCATTGCGTTTAGCATCCAGATAACGGGAATGATTATAAACTCGCTGCATTCCTGGCATCTGGTGGCCTGTAAGCTGCTCCACGACGTGAGGATCCACGCCTAAATCGTTCAGCATCGTTGTAAAGGTGCGCCGGATGTCATGTAGTGACCAGTGAGGGTGATTTAGCCTCCTGTGCGCTAATCTGCCGTACTGCGACACGCTTGTTTCCTGTTTCACTTCCCCCAGCAATAAGCCCGTGTGCCTGTTCTGCTCCACCAGCTGCGTGACGAACGGCAGTATTGCTTCCGGTATGGGCCGGAATATTGCCACCTTCGTTTTGCTGTGTTCTTTCGGCACGGTCCAGAGCATTTCGGTAAAATCCCACTCGCTGATCTCCGATAACCTCAGTTCTACCGTCCGGCATCCGAACACAATCAGGAGGCGGATTAACGCGATGTAGTAGGGGGAGAATATTTTTTTGTCCAGTGCCTGCAATAATTCGCCCAGTTCTTTGGTGTTTAAGACACGCTCGCTTATATCCGGTTTTTTCCCAACGTCCGCCACACTCATATCATCAAGAACGTTGCTGATTGCATAGCGCCGCCTCCGGCAGAACTTAAGCGCCTGTTTGCACGTCTGTAGCAAGAATCCGGCAGTAACAGGCGTTCGCTTTGCCACCTGGTCAAAACAGGCCAGCCAGTGCCGTAGCTCGCATTTATCCAGCGGCATAGCACCAATGTGCTGTATTACGTGATTATTAAGGCGCTTTTTCAGGGCGGCATAATCCACGCGGTTTTCCTTTGCGTACGACTCAAGCCAGTAGGTGAGCGCATCGCCAACCGTTACCGGCTTTAACGCTTCCTGTACGGTGTAATTAAGCTCATGACGTGGATTTTTCCCCTCTGCCAGCCATGCGCGACACTGGGCGGCTTTTTCCCTGGCTGATTTCAGGCTCAGATCAGGATAATTTCCCAGCTTAATGCGTTCCGGTGGTGCCCCCCTTCCCGTTCCGGCCCTGTAAGTGAAATACCAGGTTAAAAGGCCACTGGTTGAATGCCTGACGCTCAGGTTTCCACCGTCATTAAGAAAGGCTGTTTTTTGGGCGGGTGTGCCGTTGATTTTCCTCAGCTGTGTATCGCTCAGTTTGTTAAGTGCTCTGCTCATAATTTTGATTCCGGTCATCACAATTAACTACACCATTAACTACACCGATCGTTGCACAAAGGGCTACAACGTGAAACAAGCTGGAACAAGGAAAATCACAAATCTGTTTATAATCAAAAACATAATGAACAATCTGAAACATTATGAAACGGCAAAAAACACTAATTGATAAAATATGTCCATACTTCACGCATTACGTTAAGCATCCGTTATAATCGGTTGCAGATACCAGCCTGTGGATGCTTAACATGGAATACCAACTCACTCTTAACTGGCCCGATTTTCTTGAACGTCACTGGCAGAAACGTCCGGTGGTGTTAAAACGCGGCTTTAATAATTTTATTGACCCGATCTCTCCAGACGAGTTGGCGGGTTTGGCGATGGAAAGCGAAGTCGACAGTCGACTGGTCAGTCACCAGGATGGCAAATGGCAGGTCAGCCACGGCCCGTTCGAAAGCTACGATCATCTCGGTGAAACTAACTGGTCATTGTTAGTGCAGGCAGTGAACCACTGGCATGAGCCGACCGCCGCGCTGATGCGACCGTTCCGTGAACTACCGGACTGGCGTATTGATGATCTGATGATCTCTTTTTCTGTACCTGGCGGCGGCGTCGGCCCGCATCTCGATCAGTACGACGTGTTTATCATTCAGGGTACCGGACGTCGTCGCTGGCGAGTGGGCGAAAAGCTGCAAATGAAACAGCACTGCCCACATCCGGATCTGTTACAGGTCGATCCGTTCGAAGCCATCATCGATGAAGAGCTGGAGCCTGGCGATATCCTTTATATTCCGCCAGGATTCCCGCATGAAGGCTACGCGCTGGAAAATGCGATGAACTATTCCGTGGGTTTTCGCGCGCCAAATACGCGGGAATTAATTAGCGGATTTGCCGATTATGTGCTGCAACGTGAACTGGGCGGCAACTACTACAGCGATCCGGATGTTCCACCTCGCGCTCATCCTGCGGACGTTCTGCCGCAAGAGATGGATAAACTGCGTGAGATGATGCTCGAATTGATCAACCAGCCGGAACACTTTAAGCAATGGTTTGGCGAGTTTATATCCCAGTCACGTCATGAACTGGATATCGCGCCGCCAGAGCCGCCTTATCAGCCGGATGAAATCTACGATGCGCTAAAACAAGGTGATGTGCTGGTGCGCCTGGGTGGTCTGCGCGTATTGCGCATTGGCGACGACGTGTATGCCAATGGTGAGAAGATCGATTCCCCGCACCGTCCGGCACTGGATGCGCTCGCCAGCAACATTGCGCTGACCGCGGAGAATTTTGGTGATGCACTGGAAGATCCGTCATTCCTCGCGATGCTCGCAGCGCTGGTCAATAGCGGGTATTGGTTCTTCGAAGGGTAAGTTTGAAGTTAAGCTGGATGCGGCATCACATGCCGCATCCCTTTTCGCTTACTTCCGTTGCGCCGTCAACTCGGCAATACGGACGATCACCTGCACCGCTTTTTCCATACCTTCCAGAGTCACAAACTCATGCTTACCATGATAGTTGTAACCGCCAGTGAACAGGTTCGGGCACGGTAATCCCATAAACGACAACTGCGCGCCGTCGGTACCGCCGCGGATCGGTTTCAGTTCCGGTTCAATATCGCAGTCACGCATCGCCTGCTGGGCGATATCGAGAATATGCGGATGCTCAACCACTTTCTCGCGCATATTGTAGTAACTGTCTTCAATCACCAATTCAATGTAGCAATCAGGATGTAACCCTTTGCCCACTTTTTTGGCGATCTCCATCATTTTACGTTTACGCGCTTCAAACTGTTTACGGTCGAAATCACGGATGATGTAGTGCATATCGGCCCGTTCAACGGTGCCTTTCATGCTCGCCAGGTGATAGAAACCTTCATAGCCTTCTGTCATTTCCGGGCTTTCATCCGCCGGAACTTCCGCATGAATACGTGCCGCCAGCGACAGCGCATTCACCATTACACCTTTCGCTGTGCCTGGGTGAACGTTATTGCCTACAATTTTGATATTGACCGACGCGGCGTTGAAGTTTTCAAACTCCAGTTCGCCTACGCCACCACCATCAACGGTGTAAGCCCAGCGGGCATCGAAGGCGTCAACATCAAAATGTTTCGCCCCTTTGCCCACTTCTTCATCCGGGGTAAAGGCGACGCGAATATCACCATGCGGAATGTTTTTCTGTTGCAATACCGCCAGCGCGGTCATGATTTCTGCAATACCTGCTTTGTCATCGGCACCTAACAAGGTTTTACCATCGGTGGTAATCAGCGTCTGACCCAGTAGCTGATGCAGCACCGGGAACATAACCGGTGATAAAACTTCATCGCCGATACCCAGCGCAATATCGCCACCGCGATAGTTTTCAACAATTTGCGGATTCACATTTTTGCCGCTGCAATCCGGTGAGGTATCCACATGAGAAATAAAGCCAATCGCCGGGATATCGCCAGGGACGTTAGCCGGTAACGTCGCCATCAAAGTGCCCTTCTCACTTAAGGTCACATTGATAAGCCCCATCTCTTCGAGCTGCTCTTTCAGCAGATGCAATAACTTCCATTGGCCTTCCGTGCTGGGAACCTGTCTCACCCCTGCTTTTGATTGGGTATCCAGAGACACGTAGTTCAAAAATCGCTCAAGTAGTTTATCCATGTAGTCACCCTCACTTTTTGTGACAACATTATTAAGAAGCAAGAAAAGACAAATATTGCGTCAGGTCACTTTTACCCCTGCAAGCGGGAATATTTATCAGCATTACCTTAATGAATATAAAGCTAAGCCAGTAATTCACAACAAAGATTGGCGATTCAAGCGGTTTGCCGTAGAATTACCGCCCTCATTAAGAGTCACCAAGGTGGTTAACCACAAACCCCGCATCGGTAAGCCATCCGTTGCGTTTACATGGGACAGAGTAAAAAATTGAATAAACAACCGAGTTCGCTTTCACCGCTGGTGCAATTGGCGGGAATTCGCAAATGCTTTGATGGTAAAGAGGTCATTCCCCAGCTGGATCTGACTATCAACAATGGCGAGTTCCTCACGCTGCTTGGCCCTTCTGGCTGCGGTAAAACAACCGTTCTTCGCCTGATTGCAGGTCTGGAAACTGTTGATTCCGGACGCATCATGCTGGATAACGAGGACATCACCCACGTTCCGGCGGAAAACCGCTATGTGAATACTGTTTTCCAAAGCTACGCACTTTTCCCCCACATGACCGTGTTCGAAAATGTGGCCTTTGGGTTGCGCATGCAAAAAACCCCCGCTGCTGAAATTACGCCCCGCGTGATGGAAGCCCTGCGGATGGTGCAGCTGGAAACCTTCGCTCAACGCAAACCGCATCAGCTCTCTGGTGGTCAACAGCAACGCGTCGCCATTGCCCGCGCGGTGGTTAACAAGCCTCGTCTGTTGTTGCTGGATGAGTCGCTCTCAGCACTGGATTACAAACTGCGCAAGCAAATGCAGAACGAGCTGAAAGCGTTACAGCGTAAGCTTGGCATTACATTCGTCTTCGTGACTCACGACCAGGAAGAAGCACTCACCATGTCGGACAGGATTGTGGTGATGCGCGATGGTCGCATTGAGCAAGACGGCACGCCGCGTGAAATCTATGAAGAGCCGAAAAACCTGTTTGTTGCTGGGTTTATTGGCGAAATCAATATGTTTAACGCCACTGTCATCGAACGTCTCGACGAGCAGCGCGTACGCGCCAACGTTGAAGGCCGCGAATGTAATATCTACGTTAACTTCGCCGTTGAACCGGGGCAAAAACTGCATGTTCTGCTGCGCCCGGAAGACTTACGTGTTGAAGAGATTAACGACGACAACCACGCTGAAGGGCTGATTGGTTACGTTCGCGAGCGTAACTACAAAGGCATGACGCTGGAGTCGGTTGTTGAACTGGAAAATGGCAAGATGGTGATGGTCAGCGAATTCTTCAATGAAGACGATCCTGACTTTGACCACTCTCTCGACCAAAAAATGGCCATTAATTGGGTAGAAAGCTGGGAGGTCGTACTGGCTGATGAAGAACACAAGTAAGTTCCAGAATGTAGTGATTGTCACTATTGTCGGTTGGCTTGTGTTGTTTGTCTTTCTGCCCAACCTGATGATCATTGGCACCAGCTTTTTGACCCGCGACGACGCCAGTTTCGTCAAAATGGTCTTTACGCTGGATAACTACACGCGTCTGCTCGATCCGCTCTATTTTGAAGTGCTATTGCACTCGCTGAATATGGCGCTGATCGCCACCCTCGCCTGCCTGGTGCTGGGCTATCCTTTTGCCTGGTTTCTGGCGAAGCTGCCACACAAGGTGCGTCCGCTGCTGCTGTTTCTGCTGATTGTTCCGTTCTGGACCAACTCATTGATTCGTATCTACGGGCTGAAAATTTTCCTCAGCACCAAAGGCTATCTCAACGAGTTTTTGCTCTGGCTGGGCGTTATTGATACACCAATTCGCATCATGTTCACGCCCAGTGCGGTGATTATCGGTCTGGTTTACATTCTGCTACCGTTTATGGTGATGCCGCTGTACTCCAGTATCGAAAAACTGGATAAGCCGTTGCTTGAGGCGGCGCGCGATCTCGGTGCCAGCAAGTTGCAGACCTTTATCCGCATCATTATCCCACTGACGATGCCGGGAATTATTGCCGGATGTCTGCTGGTGATGCTGCCAGCGATGGGCCTGTTCTATGTGTCCGACCTGATGGGCGGTGCGAAAAACCTGCTGATCGGTAACGTCATCAAGGTTCAGTTCCTCAATATTCGTGACTGGCCGTTTGGTGCAGCCACCAGCATTACGCTGACTATCGTAATGGGCCTGATGTTGCTGGTTTACTGGCGCGCTTCTCGTCTGCTGAATAAGAAGGTGAGCGAATTAGATGATTAATCCTTTATATTCAATGCATTAAGTTTGTTTTTGAGTGGTTTTGCCGTTTAAGGTAACGACGTTATAGATCCTATCAAAATCAATCAATTCCATTCTGGTTTTGGAGAAAGATTTTTCGAGAGCTTCGGTCTTTAACTAAAACTGATTGCGTATAATCCCAATACCCCTCCCCGACTATCTGAATGGTCGGGGAGGCACTTCAAGCACAAAATATCATCCCTGCGCCGTTGATTACTCTGCAGGTGAAGTCGGCCACTCAATATCAGGTGCAGTTGATGTATCAACACGATTCAACAATACCCGATATTTATTCCATGCCTCCAGCAACGATCTTTCTTCCTCCGTTGCGATTTCCAGATCTACAGCATCCTGCAGTGGCGCAATATACTCACTGAATTCCTGGATGTAGAACTGTGTGGTGACGGTCTTCCAGCCATTCGGCTCCTGCTGTATCGAAGCATACCAGGCTATTTCAATATCGCTATGCTGCGGCAGCATTTAACCCCTTGTAATTCATCGCCATAATTGATTTAATTCACAAATAAAACTATAATACGGTGAAACTAATGAAAAAAAACACAGATGATGGGGCTAAAATTTACACACCACTTACCCTAAAGCTTTATGACTGGTGGGTTTTGGGAGTATCAAATTGGCTTGCATGGGGATGTCCTACAAAGGAACACCTTCTTCCACACTTTCTGGAACATTTAGGTAACAACCATCTGGATATTGGCGTTGGAACTGGGTTTTACCTTACTCACGTACCTGAGAGCAGTCTGATATCTTTAATGGATTTGAACGAAGCTAGCCTGAACGCGGCATCGACAAGGGCTGGGGAATCAAAAATTAAACATAAAATTAGCCATGATGTTTTTGATCCTTATCCCGCGGCGTTACATGGTCAATTTGATTCCATTTCCATGTTTTACCTTCTTCACTGCCTGCCTGGAAATATATCTACAAAAAGCTGTGTAATACGCAATGCGGCGCAGGCCTTAACTGACGATGGAACTCTATACGGAGCCACAATTCTTGGCGATGGAGTTGTGCACAATAGCTTCGGTCAAAAACTGATGCGCATTTACAATCAGAAAGGCATCTTTTCAAACACAAAAGATTCCGAAGAAGGCTTAACACATATACTCTCAGAGCATTTCGAGAATGTTAAAACCAAGGTTCAAGGTACTGTAGTAATGTTTTCCGCTTCAGGGAAAAAATAGCATCCAACCGCAGCACGTTCTTGCTTAAGACGTGCTGCGGCATAATCCCAATGATTACTCCCTGACAGGGTTCGTAGGCCACTCAATATCAGGTGCAGTTGATGTATCAACACGGTTCAGCAACACCCTGCATGCCTTCCATGCCGCCAGCAATGATGTTTCCTCCTTCGTTGCATATACTGCTCACCTTTTTCACCCACGATTAACCAACAGCCAGACCAGCAGACACGCCACCACCGGCACAGCAAAATCCATCAGGCTTGCCACATCCCATGCACGTGTATCAAAACCGCCCCACCACGGCATATTCATTCGCTTGCCATGCCCGAACATTTCGATCCAGCGATATTCTGCCTGGGTGTGTTCACGCGCAATGAAGAACGTACAACCGGCTATCGCCCCGTAAGCCCAGTTTCCGGTAAAAAGACCAGCCAGTACCTGCACCGCCACGGCACAAAGCGCATGAAGTATCGACGTGATATCCATCTGCTATCCTTAAAACCACTCCCTGAGCGGGCGCTCTGGTGTAACCACCCACTCACGGAACACGGAATCCTCAAATCCATCGTCAAGAAGACGGATATTAACAAAGTACCCTTCGTTTCGCGTGTATTCTGGTTCTCCGTCATCAGAAACATCTGTCTCCCTGAACGTAAAACCAATCTCATCAACCAGAACGGCATTCTGCAGCTCTTCGTCCTCTTCCCAGTTAAGTTTCCTGAGAAATGCCCTGAAATCTGCTTTATCACTGAAACGCAACGTGAAATCTCTCACTCCACAACCTCCCCAAGCTGCGCATCTGTTAGCTCTTTATGCCAGAGACGAAAATTCCTCACATGCCCAAATAAATGGCGTAATCCTGCTGTAGTTTGTCCACCAATGCGAATGGTTGCTGTACTCCGGATATATTCCCATTTGGTTTTAGTTTCGCTGCTTAACTTACCGTTACTGACTACACATGTGGACCGTTCGGACTTTACCCGCATACCAATAAGCATTTTTTCCAGCCCGGCATTTTCATTTATTCGTCGGTCTGAACCACCTATATCGCAATACGGAAAACCGTCGTACCCACCTGATGAACCAAACCCCATTACGATCCCCGCTCCGGTTTGATGACCGCCGGTATCAAAAACACGCGGCGCTACATTTGGCGTTTTATACCAGTTCTTATGTACCTCACAAAGAACCGTAAAAGGAAGATTATAAAGGTTATTCTTGATTGGGACTGTCACCATATCGCTTGCCCGCGTTGCCGGTGCCGTCCCCGTAACAATAAAAGATGATGCGCCTGTACCAGCCTCAATCTGTGGAGTGGTTACATCGAGATAATCCCCTGATGTAACCATCTGCCCTGTATCCGGAGAATACTGGACAAAACCACCAACCGTATTTTCTGTTGTATCTGCTTTTAATGTAGCCTCAAAAAATATCCAGCCAGTTGCATCATCCTTAACAGACCTTGCTGTAACACGGCTTGTCTGACCTGTCTTGCTAATTATGCGGGTGGTAAGGTTCAGGTTTGCTGCTCCTATTGATGTCCTTACCTCCCCATCATAATGTTCAAATAAAATACGAACGGCGATATTATCAACTTCACTTTTTACCCGACAGGATATAGTTACATGCTTTTCGTCCCCTGAAGTATCAACCCCTCCGGTACTCGAATACAGTCCGATAATGGTATGCGCTTTACTTGTACCAACAATCGAATCCTGTACGACAAACCGACCATAATTAAACCCGAAACTATCTGTGCCTGTTTCTGTAACGTCCAGTGAAGTTGACTTATTCCACTTCGAAGGGTCTGTACTGTTCTGGAAGAAGTTCGTTCTTTGTCCCTCAATAAGCAGGCCATCACACTCAAATCGCGGCTCATTAATTTCCGCCGTTTTCAGTTCGCCAGATTTGTTGATATATGTTGCCGTTGATGCGCGACTGAAATTAACCTGTTTATCACTGGCAACCTGAACCACATTATCACCAATCTTCACTTTTTTATAACCCGGAGAATAGCCCGTAATCATATCCAGCGAATCATTAAAGGGTATCCACACATCCGGCAGCGGCTGTAAAACATATCTGTACGGCTCTGCTGTCTGGTTTGCGTATTCTCTGGCAGCATCTTCACTTGCTTTTGCTGCCGTCTGGCTTGCTGCCGATGCTTTCGCCGAGTTCGCCGCCGCTGTTTCGCTCACCTTTGCGTTGGCTTCACTGTCTTTGGCATTCGTCTCACTGGTTTTCGCTGCCGTCTGGCTGGATTTTGCGTTTTTTTCGCTGGCCTTTGTGGCTGTCTCGCTATTTTTCGCGCTGGTTTCTGATTTTTTGGCTGCTGTCGCGGAGTTTGCCGATGCAGTCTGCGAGGCCGCTGCCGCCTGTGCGCTGTTAGCTGCATTCGTTTCTGAGGTTTTCGCCGCGTTCTTCGATGATGCCGCTGCAGTTTCGGATGTCTTTGCCGCCGCTGCGCTCTGAGAGGCGGCTTCAGCGTTGCGTGCCGCTTCTTCCACCATTTCCTGAAAACGGCGCAATGCCTCCGGCATGACATCATCTTCCGTCATGGCACCGAGAAAATCATTCAGCGTACCTGGTCTGGAACCTTCATAGACGGTAATGGTCCCGGCATGTGAAGGCGGAAAATCTTCAACCAGCAGGGTGACGCTGTACTGGCCATACTCAACATCCATGCTGTAACGCCCGGCTTCATCCGGATTTTCAGAGGCCACCGTGTTCACCACCACCGTGCTGCTGGTTCGTCTGGCCTTCAGCACAATGGTGCAGTTCTGTACTGGTTTTCCTGTGCCATCTTTAAGCACGCCAGAAATTTTTACTGTCATACTTTTCCACCAATAAAAAAAGCCCGCAGCAGTGACGCCACGGGCTTCAGGACAGTGTAACTTTACGTTTCCTCAAACGCAGTTCACCCCATAAGGCGGATGAACCTGCGTATCATAACAATATTTACAGAAGATAAATCGGCGTCTGTTGTCAGAAACGGTATCCGATACCAACAATAAATGCATCCGTTCGCCAGTCGCCACTACCGGAACCTTCATAAGCAATATCAATGGTCACGGATTCGGTCGGGTTAAACTGCACGCCAGCTCCCCACGCCAGAGACGTGTTGCTGTGGCGATCGTCATCACTTCCGGTCAGCACATCGTGCGTTTTCCCCTTGTTGTCAGTTACGCGGAGATAATCCCCGGAGAACGTCGAAACACGGCTGTAAGCCACACCTGCCATCGCATAAGCACTGAACCATTCATTCACGCGTACAGACGGCCCCGCCATCATGCTGAACCAGCGGTTACGCACTGAATCTTCATGCCAGCGGGTATCGCTGTAACGGGTAATCTGGCGATTCTTGTCTCCTGCATAACTGAATGACGTCACCAGCCCCAGCGTGTCCGTAAATTCATAACGGTATTTCACGTTAATGCCCTTCAGGTCATCGTTGCCGGGCATATCAGTATGGGTCTGAAGATACCCGGCGCTTAGTGTGGACTGATGCTCTGCTGCGCTCGCTGGCGTACCAGCGGCAACCAGCCAGACTACTGCGGACAGAATAACAGCACATAATTTACGCATAATTACCTCTCGCTTTTCTGCAATAAAAAAGGCGCCATTTCTGGCGCCCGTATCTGGGTTATAAAATTCAGCTAATCGTGATGCCTGCAGTGGCTTTCTTCATCACCACAACCAGCAAATCGCTGATACTTGCTGTGGGATACCAGTTATTTACCAGCCATGCTGACACCGAAAACTCCAGTGTCATGTGACCGTGACCGGCAGGCATATCAATAACACCACTGTAAATCAACGTATTATCCAGCGCGGTACGGTTATAAATTTCAGCACCGTTTTTCCGTACTATCAGGCGGCATGACGAATAAATATCGTTATTCTCCCGCTCATGTTTAGCGCCGCTGAATGCCACCGCCGGAATAACAATCTGCCGGTCAAACGGCTGATCGTCATAAACCCTGACGGTAATGGTCCCTGATGGCCACCTCTCCGGTGCACGGGAGTCACGGGGGAAAGCCTTACCCACTGTTTTAACGAGATCGCCTTCAATCTGGTTTGCAGACAGTTTCCCTCTGATGACACAGTTCTCGTTAATGGTGACATTATTGAGCGTGCCGGTATTCGCCGTGATGGCTCCACTGATATCCGCATTGCGGGCTGCCAGCCTGCCATCCGGCGTCAGGGAAAACGTAGGAGGATTGCCGGATGACGTGATGCTCACCGCAAACAGTCGCTTCAGGAACACGTCGTTCATGAACAGCTGATTCCCCTGCGCCACAAACAGCGGCGTGGTGTTGCCATTCTCCGGGGTAATCATCGCGATACGGTCAGCCTGCAGCAGAATACTGCTCAGCGTCTGACCATCAACATCCTCAATCCCCGCACCAATCCCGGCCACATAGGGAATACCGTTTTTTGTTTTCTGCACCTTCAGCATATACATGGCATTCAGCTCATTGCGCGTGTCTGACTGAACCCGCTGGATTTGCTGTATGGTCACGGCCTGGTCACCCAGTTTTTTATCCGTGGTCGAGGTAATTTCACTCCCTTTTTTATCCACGTACTGGCGGACCTGTGCTATCTGTCGGGCATTTTCTGACTGCCCCTGGCTGACAGTCTGTGAGATTTCACTGCTCACCCGGTCCACTTTCTGGCTCACCTGCGCGATGGCCAGTGTCTGGTCCTCATTCTTTTTCGCAACCAGCTGCGTGAGGCTGTTTTCCGCCTCCCCGATTTTCCGGGTCACTTCTGCGATATCCGTGTCCATCCGCTGACGGATGTCTTCTTCCAGTTGCGTGACCTCCGTACGCAGCGCTGAAGCATCAATGCGCTCTTTCAGTGCCTGGCCCAGAAGCGTCTCATCTATCAGCCCCCGGAAAATTTCCAGATACCCTTCACCATCATTGCTGGGCTGCCCGCTGGCTTCCACAAAAGCAGATTTTCCCACCAGGTTGACGCTTCGCACGTAAAACCAGAAATCCGTCCCCGGCTTAATCCGGCTCCCCTGGACAGTCCACTGACTGCCGGTCCCCAGATAACGGGCAGATTTTTCCACCTGTGCCGTGTTCGTGATGCGTTTTTCTGAGAACCAGAATTCAAACTGTACCGTCGGGTCATACACCGCAAGACGCGGGACCGCCGTTATCTGAAAATACCCCGGCGTCAGCTCAATGGTGGCGGGTTTTGCAGGCGCGTTAATCCGGAAGGTGGTGGTCGCAGGTTCGCCCTGCTGGCCGTAGCTGTTAATGGCCCGCACCGTCAGGGTGTATTCCCCCAGCGGCAGACCACTGAAACGGTGCTCCGTGTCTGCGGTGATGGCGGTGCTCACCAGACGGCTGTCTTCTCCGCTTCCGCTGGTCAGACGCAGACTGAAGCGCACACCCTTCACCACCCGCGGCGTGTCCCATTTCGCCTGTGCCAGATACTGACCGTCAGCTGCACTCACCTCCACCGTCAGGTGCTGCACTGCCGGTGGGATAACGCTGTTCAGGCTGCCTGACTGCGGCTCAAAGCTGGCCCCGTTATCCACAATGGCTTCTTTTTCCGGTACGTGCTGCACCGCCGTGATGGCGAACGTGCCGTCCGTGTTTTCCCGAATGGAGACACAGCGGAACAGGCGACGACGCAGTGACGGCAGGGAGAGTCCCCACACACCGTATGTCTCCACACCATCCGGCAGGGTGCTGACCTGTATCCGGTCAGGCGCGGGGTGTGCGGTGATGGCCACGCTCGCCGGCTTACCGCTGCCGTTAATCAGATTAACAGTGGCCGTGCCGGTCTCCGGCAGTGTCACCTCCCGGTCCAGCGTCAGGGTACGGCTGGCGGCATCGATGGACAGGACACGTCCGCCGGTCAGGGTCCCGGCATAGTCGTTATCACAGATTTCAATGATGTCACCGGGTGTGTGACGCAGCCCCTGTGACCCGAGCGTGAAATCCACCGTCTGCGTTTCCAGCAGTTCGGTCTTTATCACCCACAGCCCGGCACGGTGGGCCTGACCGCGGCTGGTACAGCCGAACGCGTCCATCTTCAGCAGGTTGCGTCCGTAGCGCAGTATGGCTTCCGGGTCTTCCACCAGTTCCGTGGAGGTCTGCCAGCCGTTCTGCGGGTCGGTGTAATTCACCTCCACTGCCGTGTGCCGGTCCTTCAGGGCACTGAAGCTGTAGCGGAAACCCACGCCGTTATCATCCACCACCACATCGCTGTTGGTGTACGGCCACACCACATCCGACGGACGGTCCTGAACGAACGTCAGCGTCTGGCCGTTCCATACCGGCATACAGCGCATCGCAGAGCAGAAATCACTGAGAACGTCCCACGCCTTACGCTGTTGTGCCAGGTACGCATTAAAGGTCATCCGCGGCTCGGTCCCCCCGAAACCATCCGGGACCGTCTGGTCGCAGTACTGCCCGATGGCATACAGCGCCCACTTGTCCACATCCGCCGCCCCCAGACGTTTTCCCATGCCGTAGCGCGGGTGAGTCAGCATGTCCCACAGACACCAGGCCGGGTTGTTGCTGTATGCCGGTTTCAGGCTGCCGTCCCAGATACCACTGTACGTGCGTTTTTCCGGGTCATAGTTTGACGGCACCTGGATGATGCGACCGCGGATATGGTAGTTCACCGTCATCTGCTGGCCGCCGAACTGCTCCGCATCCACCTGCAGCCCCACAATGGCCGTGTTCGGGTAGCACTGTTTCACATCGATGATTTCGGTGTATGACGACCACAGCGTCTTATTCTGCAGCTGGTCCGTGGTGCTGTCCGCCGTCTCCCTGACCATCCGGATGTTAAAGGGCCGGGGAGGCAGATTATCCAGAATCACCGAGGCCAGGAACTGCGAGGTGGTCTTGCCGTTAATGGTGACATCCTTTTCCGTCACCCAGCGGCCATTACGCTGTAACTGAATCAGAATCCGGACAGAGGAAGGATTACGGTCGCCCTTTGACGTGGTCTGCACCAGTGACTGCACCCCGAAGGTAACCCGCAGGCGGTCAATGTTCGCGGACGTAATGGTGCGCGTCACCGGTTTTGCCTTCGTCACTTCCACGCCCAGTCCGGTTTCAGCTCCGGAGGACTCAAAGCCTTCCGGTGGTGTCTGCTCCTGCTCCCCGGCACGCCAGACCGCAGTCACACCGTGTATCACGGGATTACCGTCCGTGTCCGTCAGCGGGGTTTTGTTCACCAGAATACTCTGCAGTCCCTTCACCGGACCTTCTATCGGTCCCTCACCAATCGCATCAATCACACTCATCATCTGCGTGGATTTGAGATTATCCTTCGCCTCACGAGGCGTGTGTGCCTTACCGCCACCTTTTCCCATACAGCCTTCCCCTGAATAAATTAACCGCCACTTGCCATTCCGTACAGAAGTCGGATATCCTTCGCCCGAAAAGCATGAAACACATTTCTGCCATGCTAAAGAGAAACCCCGGTATCAGCAGATACCGGGGTTTTCTTTCATGCCCACCGATAATCCTGTTGGTTAAAACCGGTAATGGCATAAAAATTCTGAATATCTTCACATTTTCACAAACTGACTGTGGCGCGTATAATTTCTCTGCGTTAATTTTTTTGTCGTGATATAAGAATAATTCCTTACACTTAATCTTCGTAACTCTCCCGCAGTTCCTGTCCGCGATCACTGCGGGATTTTTTTATTCTTTTTACCCCTGCCGCCCGATAACCACGACCTTTCCGCCCCCGCCTTCATCACGGGTGCTGATGTCCTGGGATATACGGCGGGAGCCAACCAGCATTTCCCCGTAAGGCACCGGCATCGGGTTCCCCTGGGCAATCATGTTATCCAGCGAGGAAAAGTACGTGTTCTGTCTGCCGTTATCCGTTGCGCGGTAATCCGGTGTTTTTGCCTTCGGGGCCAGCATCTGGGCCACACCGCCCAGTATCATGCTGGCCCCCAGTGAAAACAGCATCGTGGTGGCAGAAAAACCGCCGGCACTCAGGGCTGTACCCCATAACACCATCGAGGCACCGGCCGTGAAGAAAGAGCCCACGATGGCTGCCGCCCCCAGCACAATCTGCAGTCCGCCCTTTCCGGCTCCGGCCAGTCGCGGCACAATGTGGATGACCGTTCCCTCACCCAGCTGTTCGTGAAGACGGGCGTACACCGCCTCCGGTGCCGTGTCATCACCGGCAATACGTATCTGGTACCAGCCTTCGTTCATCTGACGGCGAAAGCCCGGCACCTGTAACGACAGGGCACGGATGGCTTCCGCTGCCGTGTTCACATACAGGCTGAGGCGGCGGCCAAATCGTTGCAAATCCCCGTGAAGGCAGATGCGTGCCAGTGGCGGTGACGCCAGACAGAATGCGTTCGTCGTTGCCATTTTTCGGAATACCTCTCCCGTTTACTCAGTTGTTCAGGAATATGGTGCAGCAGCTCGCCGTCACCACAGTAAATGGCGGCATGATTCGGCACCGATGAACCAAAACAGCACAGCAGCACATCGCCCGGCTGCGCCGCTGACAACGGCACCTGATACAGCCCTGTGGCCTCCAGATTATCCAGATAGAGATTCTGACCGTGACGCCACCAGTCATCCTCGCGATGAAAATCCGGCATCTCAGTCCCCGCCAGATGATAAGCATCCCGGAACAGCGTGTAACAGTCCGTCACCCCGTGCTCAAAGCGCCGCCCGGTGAGATGCGGCACACAGCGGAATTTATGAATCTCACCCCGGCAGACCAGCCACCACGGCAAATCACTATGCACCTGCAGCCGCCGGTCGGCCTCACTCAGCCAGGGCAGACCACCGGGGTGGCTGTGGACCAGCGCCACAATCTCACCCTGCATCTCTGCCCGCAGCCAGTCCTCCGGCGACATCCGGAAATACTCCTCCGGCTCACCGGAGATATTCACGCAGGGAAAATATCTTTCCCCTTCCGGCGTTCTCACCACGAAGCCGCACGACTCCGCTGGCGCACATCGCCGGGCGTGCGCCAGAATCGCTGATTCTGTCTCTGTCATGGGATTTACTGCGAAAGTTTGTTAATGGAAAGGAAGCCGCCAAAGTTGCCGACGTTATTGCGAAACTTACAGCCGCTCAGGCATTTGCTGCATTTATCCTTCGTGATATCGGACGTCGGCTGGTCATATTCATCCGCGACCGCCGGACCGTGATAACCGCACTCATCACCGCGATAGGTCCAGGTGCAGGTATTAGCAAGCATGATGCGCCCCGGAAAAACAGCGCCGTCCGTTTCCGTCGGCGTGGACAGTACAAAGGAGGCACTGACCGCGCTCAGTTCGCTGCACTGCTCAATACGCCAGCGGCTGATCACCTCCTGCTCCGGATCGGCGTCACTGTTTCCGTTGACGAAGTTCACCGCATCCAGAAAACGGGCGTAAACCTTACGCCTGACCACCGTTCCGCCGACCAGACTCTGCAGGTCTTCCGCCATCCCGGTGACCATACCGTACAGGTTAGAAACCGTCAGCGTGGGGCGCGTACTGGTGCCTTTGCCATTCAGTTCAAAACCGCTCCCCTGAATGGGATACGGCTGATACTGTCGCCCCTGCCAGGTGACCGGCTCACCTTTTTCGTTCTGCTCATTACAGAAAAAATAACGTTCTCCACCGACCTCTGTCAGGTCGATTTCCCAGAGCACCAAGCTGGCCGACTGCTCCGCACGGGTGCATTCATTCAGTGTTTCCTGCCGGATATCCTGCATCAGTTCACCACCTGTTCAAACTCTGCGCTGAACTCAACACGCAGCATACTGACCCGCGACGACCATTTTGCGCAGGTCACCTTTATCTGCCGCCACTCATAAGGCGGCGTCCACAGAAAGGATTTCCAGCCCCCGTGCTCTTCCAGAAACGACTCCAGTACCATGGCCTCCTCACGGGGGACAGAAAGCGTCACGCTGTACGTTTTCAGGTTGGCATTCAGCCCGGCAGGCGCTCGCTGGGAATAGCCATCACCAAAGCGCACCTTTCTTACAGAAGGGGCCGAAGCCACATCCATACCGGGTTTCACTTTCCAGCGGAAGGTTTTCATCGTCCACCTCCGGAGAACAGGCCACCATCACGCATCTGTGTCTGAATTTCATCACGGGCACCCTTGCGGGCCATGTCATACACCGCCTTCAGAGCAGCCGGACCTATCTGCCCGTTCGTGCCGTCGTTGTTAATCACCACATGGTTATTCTGCTCAAACGTCCCGGACGCCTGCGACCGGCTGTCAGCCAGACTGCCCGGTGTACCGACATAACCACCGGTGGCATAGCCGCGCATCAGCCGGTAGAGATTCCCCACGCCAATCCGGCTGGTTGCCTCCTTCGTGAAGACAAATTCACCACGGTGAACAATCCCCGCTGGCTCATATTTGCCGCCGGTTCCTGTGAATCCTCCGGTTGCAAAATGGAATTTCGCCGCAGCGGCCTGAATGGCTGTACCGCCTGACGCGGATGCGCCGCCACCAACAGCCCCGCCAATGGCGCTGCCGATACTCCCGACAATCCCCACCATTGCCTGCTTAAGCAAAATTTCTGTCATCATGGACAGCACGGATCGGGTGAAGCTGCGCCAGTTCTGTTCACTGCCGGTCAGCATCGCCGCCATATTCTGTGCAATACCATCAAAGGTCTGCGTGGCTGCACTTTTAACCTGCGACATACTGTCCGTGGCGCTCTCTTCCCACTCACTCCAGCCGGACTTCAGGCCTGCCATCCAGTTCCCGCGAAGCTGGTCTTCAGCCGCCCAGGTCTTTTTCTGCTCTGACATGACGTTATTCAGCGCCAGCGGATTATCGCCATACTGTTCCTTCAGGCGCTGTTCCGTGGCTTCCCGTTCTGCCTGCCGGTCAGTCAGCCCCCGGCTTTTCGCATCAATGGCGGCCCGTTTTGCCCGTTGCTGCTGTGCGAATTTATCCGCCTGCTGCGCCAGCGCGTTCAGGCGCTCCTGATACGTAACCTTGTCGCCAAGTGCAGCCAGCTGGCGTTTGTACTCCAGCGTCTCATCTTTATGCGCCAGCAGGGATTTCTCCTGTGCAGACAGCTGGCGACGTTGCGCCGCCTCCTCCAGTACCGCGAACTGACTCTCCGCCTTCCACAAATCCCGGCGCTGCTGGCTGATTTTCTCATTTGCTCCGGCATGCTTCTCCAGCGTCCGGAGTTCTGCCTGAAGCGTCAGCAGGGCAGCATGAGCACTGTCTTCCTGACGATCGCCCGCAGACACCTTCACGCCGGACTGTTTCGGCTTTTTCAGCGTCGCTTCATAATCCTTTTTCGCCGCCGCCATCAGCGTGTTGTAATCCGCCTGCAGGATTTTCCCGTCTTTCAGTGCCTTGTTCAGTTCTTCCTGACGGGCGGTATATTTCTCCAGCGGCGTCTGCAGCCGTTCGTAAGCCCTCTGCGCCTCTTCGGTATATTTCAGCCGTGACGCTTCGGTATCGCTCTGCTGCTGCGCATTTTTGTCCTGTTGAGTCTGCTGCTCAGCCTTCTTTCGGGCGGCTTCAAGCGCAAGACGGGCCTTTTCACGATCATCCCAGTAACGCGCCCGCGCTTCATCGTTAACAAAATAATCATCCTTGCGCAGATTCCAGATGTCGTCTGCTTTCTTAAACGCAGCCTCTGCCTTAATCAGCATCTCCTGCGCGGTATCAGGACGACCAATATCCAGCACCGCATCCCACATGGATTTGAATGCCCGCGCTGTCCTGTCTGCCCAGGTCTCCAGCGTGCCCATGTTCTCTTTCAGGCGGCGGGTCTGGTCATCAAACCCTTTCGTTGCGGCCTCGTTCGCCGCCTGCAATGCCCCGGCCCCATCGCCGGAACGCTGCAACTGAGCAACATACGCAATCTGCTCCGCCGTCACGTTATGGAACTGCTTCGCCATCGCAATCAGCCCCGACGTCGGGTCAGTGGTCAGTTTTCCGAAAGCCTCTGCAACCTTGTCCACCTCCACACCGGATGCAGAAGCAAAACGCGCGACACTCTGGTTGATGGCATCAAACTGTTCACCACCACGCACACCGGCATTCACCATGGCTGCCAGTGACTCACTCGCCTGGTTAAACGTCAGCCCTGCGGCCTGTCCGGCTCTGGAGAGCGTCAGCATGCGATCGGCAGTCAGTCCGGACTGATTACCGGAAAGAACCAGGGTTTTATTAAACGCTGAAAGCGTGGAATCTCCCTGGTACCAGGCGTACACCAGCGCACCTGTCGCCACCGCCAGCGAGGTGACCCCGACCATCGGCAGGGTGATCGCACCGGCAAGCCCCCTGAACATGGGGATCATCCCGCCGAAGGAGTCCTTCACCTGACCGCCCTGTTGCAGCAGGATCAGCCAGGGATTCTGACCACCGGCAAGCTGCGTGGCGATATCCGTAAACTGTGCGGGCAGGGTTCGCATGGCCGCTTTATACTGCCCGACGGAAATCCCTGCTTTTTGTGCAGCCAGCGCCTGGCGGCTCAGGCCCTGTTCAACAGCACTGGCGGTTTTTCTGGCGTCGGTATCCAGACCTGAAAAATGACGCCTTACCCGGCTCATCTGCTCATCGAAACGGACAGCATCCAGACTAAGGTCAATAACAAGATCACCAACCGGCTGGGACATATCTCACACCTCCCGGAATCCCCGCTGAAGCCATCATTAATGCGGCATCATCCACCATGACATCCGCCACATCCGCAGACGATAAAATATCGCGCCCTCCGTCCCCACCGAACCGGACGCCTCCGGCAAGTCCTGCCGCTTTCTGCATCAGCATTTTGTCCTCATCCGGCCTCTCCACCTGTTCTTCCTCATGCCGGGGGACAAGCAGACTGAAATCAGAGGGATGCATATCCGGATCGCAAAAAAACAGGCTGAGTACAGCGTACGTCAGCCCGGAAAAATGCATATCCAGCTGGGTATCCTGAAAATAATGCGTGCGGTAAAAACGGTGCCAGTCGGCATATTCGGTGGATGTCATCCCGGCAAGCATGGCGCGCCAGTCGGGTCTCCCCATCTCACGCGCCAGTCTGAGGGCAAAGTTCAGCTCGCCGTCGAAGACTTTCCCGCAGAAAAATCATCATCAGTCAGCGTGTTATTTTTCGCCACTTCAGTAATATCAGTATCCGGACGAACAGCTTCGATCATCCCGGACAGGCACAACACCACGTCTTCCGCCCGGGCAATGGCATCGGCAGGCCAGGTGGTGAGCACTTCCTGCTCTATCTTCATCACGGCCTCATTCATTGACGGTGACTGCGTTTTCTGTGGATGGTTATGCCACAGGGACATCGCCACCAGAAACGCGCCGGTTCTGACAAGATCTTCCACACTCACCTGCAGGTTGCCGCTGGCTTCAGCCTCTTCTGCCCGCCGTTTCAGGAGGGCAAGATGCTCAATACGCTGCAGCGCAGACAGCTCAGAAAGCGTGACGGATACACCGTTATATTCAAATTGTTCTGTTTTCAGGAACATCGCTTATCTCTCAGCTCTTTAGCCACCCGGCACATTATTAACGGTAATTTCAGCCACCGCAGCAAACTGACCATTACCGGAAATCACAGGGATGCTGACTTTTCCATCCTTAACCCCCGTCACAGTAATCGTCATATCTTTCACGCTAATGGTGGCTTTTGATGGATCGGCGGAAATCGCCCTGAATGTCTTATCCGTTGCATTTTCCGGTTCCACAGTAACGGTCAGGGTGGTTGTTTTCCCTTTTTCAACCGTACCTGTCGGCGTTACCTTAATCGCAGTGACCGGCGTAATTTTGCTGCGTTCTTCCGCTACAGAAGGTTTACCCACGTTAGTGACTTTCACCGTGCGGGTGATCACTTCTTTCGCCGTCACGGCCTTACCGATACTGCTGACCCAGCCACGAAACACATCCACCGTGCCATTCGGAAAACGGATTTTATAGGCCCGGACATCGCCGCTTTCAAACCAGCCTATAAGCCCTTTCTGACCTTCCTCTCCCGGTTTCCAGGCCAGCGTAAAACTGGTATCACCTGCAGATTTCTGCCCCTGCCCGGTCGCGGTCCAGTCCGCGTCTTCATCATCCAGGTAGTTATCATCGTAGGGTTCAGCCGTCATCTCGCCCGGCGTCAGATCCTTCACCTTAGCCAGTCGCTGCCAGCCATCGTCTGACAACGGGTTTGCATAAGCATCAGCCTTGCCGTTGTAAACCCACAGAGTGGTACCGGCACCTTTTACCGGCTCAAGGGGATTTGGTGTTGCCATATCGTCCTCACATCTCGTATGTAATGGAATAAGTCAGATCTGCAGAACTCCATAACGCCATATCGTCATCACGACGATACTCATAGCCCTGCGTAACCATCGTGGTAATCAGTCCTGCCAGTGCCGGGATCGCGGTCATCGCCGGGTAAATCCGGCTTTCCATCCACTGATCAAGCTCTGAATCCGGTACCTGTGCCGGTAAAAACACCTCAATATGCAGCGTGGCCCGCCAGGTATCTGCATCCAGCTCTTCACCGGTATACTCTGCATCCGTCAGATAAACCGCGATCGCAGGAAAATCCTCTTCGTCAAAAACAACGGGGCGACCATCAAACAGCGTCGCCCCGTGTTCATGCTGCTCGAGTGCATCCAGCACTGCGGCACGAATGTCAGTGTGTTTCATCGTTTTATCGCAATCCTCAGTTGTTGTTTCAGCGCGGATGCCAGTTCTCCGGGCAGGCGTTCACACCGGATACGGTCAACATTCTCATCAAACGCCTGTTTCAGTGGGGCCGCCATCGGGATTTTCACCACATCAATAGGGTAACGGTTTTTCCCGGCCACACGCTGCATGACATGCCAGCGACCGTTTTTTAATCGCTGAATGAATGCCCGCTGATACCGATGCTGACCGGCTTTAAGTATGCTGTTCGGACGACGGCCCAGCATCCTGATCCCCAGCTTAATCACTGGAAGATCACCGCGGTTAACGATAATTTTTGCGTTCGGATTTCTGACCGTCGCCCGTTTCAGTCTGGACCGTTCCTTTACCAGTTTCCGGCGTACCTTTGTCTCCCGGGCAACCTGTGATGAAGACTGATTAATCGCCGTTGTGGCCACGCGGTTAATCGTCATTGCTGAAGCCGCCGGAATGGCGTTTTTACGAACCCGGCTCAGATTATCAATCGCCTGATCAAGCCCTTTTATCGCCATAATTTCACCCTGCGTTTATCGTCGCCGGTTAACAGCGGGTGGTTGCCCACGGTTGAGCCAGAGATAACAGCTGCCCCCGTCATCCGGAGAAACACGATCCACCCAGAACATCTCGCCGTTAATGGTCAGCGTGTCACCACGCCGCACGGCACGCACCGTATCCGTCCGCACAAATAATGACGGGCTGCTTCCTTCAATACGGACCCCGCCACCGGCAAAACCCAGCGACTCCGGATCGTCAAAAACCCCCTGAACTTCGCTTCCACGCTGTGCTCCCGAGGTGAACTGCGCACAGAGCCCCATCACTTCAACAATCGTGCTGTCCACCCCGGCAAGGGCAGCATCAAAGGCATTCTGAAAATCACGCATGCTCAGCCGTTCCGTGCTGTATCATGGCTGTCGCCAGTGGTGATGGCACCATAACACGCATGCCCCGGTACGTCAGTTCAACGGGACGGCCTGTCTCCGGGCAATACCCCATCACATGCAGGCATTTCCGCACACGGACCGCTTTAACATCATCCGTAGCATCAGTGTTGTGCAACTGCTCACCATCGTCTGTGTGATTTTGATCAGCCCCGCTCTCATCAGAGTGCATAATGCCCTCCGGGGAAACAGCAAGCTCCTCTTCCCACTCAGACACACGTTGAGCAATATCCGCAGCACTCCCCGACATATCCGCCTCGCGCCCCAGCAGGCCAGCCAGTTGACGAAGACGATTCAGATTTTCTTCTTTTGTTGCCATCTCAGCCTCCTGTGAAAAAAGACACGGGGGCATTTCGCCCCCGCTCACGGATTATTTCACCTGTACCACCACAAACTCATCCGGATCCGGCAGCACCATCAGCGGTGCGGACTGCGTCATGGTGAATTCACGGGCCGGATCGCCCACAGTCAGCCAGTGTTTCGGATAACGGGAAGAGGCCACCACACCTTCGGACAACGCCTGCGCATCCTGAATGGCACCATAGCAACGAATGCCCTCTGCTGCCGTATTCCCCAGGACCAGTGTGCCCTCCGGCAGATAACGTTTTTCGGTACCGTCCTCTGCCACATAAGACGTTTTCGCCACCACAATGGCCAGATCGCCGTAATACCCCTTGAAGGACACCACCGCCCCCAGGTCTTTCACTGCCGTTTCGAGTTGTGAATTTGAGCCGCGACGGGTATCCAGTTTTTCGCGGAACAGCTTAAAGCCATTCAGCAGACGCCAGACCGTACCGTCCATAATGGCGATATTCACAAGGCCGCTGGCCTGATCGCAGTAGAGGTCAATATCATGCGTCGGATCAAACGTATCACGGTCCTGCTCAGACCATTTTTTACCGTCAGCCTGCTCAATGTTATTTCCTTCAGAGCGCCCGAAATCCACCTCGACAGTATCAAACTGATCCCCTTCCATGGTGTATTTGCCATACAGCACGGCATTCACCGCCTGCATTTCTTCCACCTGGACAATGGCGTGCTCTTCCTGTTTGAGGTTATCGGTAATGATACGCAGACGACGGTAGGCCGGGTCGTTCAGCTGAGCCGGATCTTCACCAGGAAGGAGCTCAACCGCCTGCTGGTAATTAAATTCGTGTTTGGGCTTGACGTAGCCCGGACGTAACACGCGGGTTTCACCACCGCGATGGCGAAGCACTTTTCCTTCAACGATCGGGGAGACATAGGCCGCCACCGGCGTTTTTCCGGTAATTTTGTCCAGCATCACCTCTTCGGTGTGGAAATTCACCGTGCGGCGGAAAAACAGCTCCAGAAACAGCGCACGGAATTTAACTTTTTGTTCGGTATAACCGAGTAACTGGCGGGTCGTAAACAATCCCATAAATCAGTTCCTTTCATTAAGAAATCAGTCAGGCCAACGCGGTGGCCTGATAACGTGTTACGGCAGCGCCGCGTGACTCAGGGCACTGCCGGTAAAGGCGTTGGCCTTTTTGTGTTCATCCACACTTTCAGGCCAGCGGATTGCCTCCGTCGCAAAGGTCCCCGACTTGTAATACGTCAGCACCGCCTCTGTGCCTTCAAGCGGCAGTACCAGTATGCCAACCGCACTACCGGCTTTCTGTCCGTCCCAGACCACCAGTTTCCCGGTGGCCCCATCCAGCATCAGGGGTGTCAGTGCCGGTGTTGCCGAGGAAATCCCGCTGCTGCCTGTGGCGGTGTGAGCCGGATCATTACCGGCAAAAATACGTACTTCCGCACGCTGTTCAGTGATGGTTTTCGTCACCATATTGTTAAAACCTCGTATTGATGTTCAGCACTGACTTCATGGCATGGCCATGAGCATTTTCACGTCCGCATCACCGTCTTCTGACGCCTGTGACACGCCCCCCTGGACCGCAGCCGGTGAATGGTTCGCCATGAAATGTTCAAACAGGGCGGTTGTGGATGCAGAGACCGGTTCTGCCTTACCTGATCCCGCAGCCAGCACAGCCCGGGCGCTCTCCACAGTCATTCCCGGGCAGGCAGCCAGCTGTTCAGCCTGCGCCTCAGCCCCTTTTGCCTCATCCAGTGCCATGATCTGATCACGAAGTGAGGGCCCGGCATTCGCCTGCGGTGAAGCAGCCAGGATCGGGCGGGCTTTTTCCACCGTCATCTCCGGCATCGCCGCCAGCGTTGCTGCCAGTTGTTCACGACCGTTCGCTTCTTCACACGCCATAATGCGATCGGCTTCACTCTGTGCGGATGCCACCGGCTGCTGCGGTGCCGCCGCGGCCAGAATCGCCCGGGCCTGTTCAACGCTCATGCCCTGTTGCCCTGCCAGCATCGTGGCAAGCTGTTCACGTCCTTTCGCTTCCTGGCATGTCAGGATCCCCATCACTCGCTGGTTCTCCTGCACGGCGGCTTCCGTTGCAGTTAATTGCGGCATAGTGCCTCCTCTGACATTACTGTTCAGCGCCGTGGCCATCACACTGATGGCATCCGACGCATTGATTAATTCATCCGCCAGCCCGGCCTCAATGCCGGACTGACCTTCAAAAACGGCAGCCTCTGTTCCCGTGACGGCATCAACAGACAGACCGGTATACATCGCCACTTTTTCGGCAAACATCCGGCGCGCCGCATCAATCCGCTGCTGCATGTCCTGGCGAACCTCTGCCGGCAACGCTTCAAACTGATTGCCATCCACCTTGTGCGCCCCGGCATAAATCAGCGTGATATCCACACCGGCCTGCGCCAGATGACCGGCATAGCTGACATGGCTCATCATCACGCCAATGGAGCCGATACGGGATGTCTGGGTAACCAGCCGTCGGGAGCAGGCCGACGCCAGCAGCATGGCTGCAGAACAGGCCGTGTCATTACACAGTGCCCAGACCGGCTTCTGCTGCCGGAGGCGGTAAATCATGTCAGCGCAGTCAAACGCGCCGGCGGCCTGCCCGCCCGGACTGTCAATGTCCAGCAGTATGCCCCGCACCTGGCTATCTGCCATTGCCTGCTGAAGACAGGCGACAATGCCGTCATAGCCAGTCATTCCGGAAAATGGCCGCATCCCCCCCAGCCGGTGCACCAGCGTGCCGGTCACCGGCAGTACCGCAATACCGTTCACCACCCGGTAAACACGGGCCGGTCGTTTACCTCCGGCCATGTACTCGTCCGTTTCAGCCAGCATTCCGGGTGCATCAAGCTGTACCTGCTGTTGTGGTACCGAAAGACTTGCTGCCCCCATCTCGCGCCCGAGCGCGCAAAAGAAAACCCGCGCATAGGCGGGCTCCAGAAGCAGCGGTTCATTGAATGCTGCTGCAATAATGTGTGAAAGATTACGTCTCACGTGGTGTTGTCTCCTCTTCCGGCCTGCGACTCTCCGCTATCTGCTGCTGATACGCCTGCGCTATCCACACCGGACGTGAGAGTCCGGCTTTTTCCCGCTCTGCAGATTCCCTGACCTGCTGGCGGAAAATGTCCTGATAATCCTCGCCCATCAGCGCCAGCTCTTTCTCATACGTGCTCAGTCCGGCCTCAATGCGCATCACTGATTCCTGAACCTCCTTGAGCCCGTCAATGGCCATTCTTCCGGCTCCAATCCACTCAGCCCGTGACCAGGCTGATCGCGCCTGATAAAAATCAAAACGTGCCCGTGGCGGACGAATAATCCCCCGAAGAAGTGCCTCTTCCAGCCAGCAGGAAAACATCTGCGTGGCCAGCCGGGACGCAATAAATTTTCGCCGCCCCATAAAATAGCGCCACGACTCATTGGCGGAGGCGCGGGCACTTGAGTAACTGACCTTCGAGTAATCACGGGACAACTGTTCGTAGGAAACGCCAAGACCGGCGGCGATATACCGCAGCAGCGCCTGTTCAAGCGCAGAAAATCCATTGTCTGAATCCTGCGCTGTCTGTAGTTTCAGATCATCACCAGGGAAAAGGTGCGGAATTTTGACACCGCCCAGTGTCACGTTATTCGTGTCATACCAGCTGGAGAACTTCTCCAGAATATTAATAAGCGGATTATCCTTCTGCTCCTGTGGCGCGCCGGCGATATATTCAAAGGCCTTTTCGGTATCAAGTTCACTTTCAATCGTCGCTGCATACATCGCCTTCACTATGGCCGACTGAAGCTGTGTTGCCTGCAGGGAATCGAGCATCTTCAGCCGTTCCATGACGCTGTAAAACTGATTAGCCCCACGGGTCTGCCCGTCCTCCACCGGCTCGAAAATATGCAGCATGGCCGGACGCCCGGTGGGAAGTTCACGCGGGATCCGTTCCCATCGTCCACTACCAGAGAACGGAAAATCATCCTCACAGATATGGTACGCAACGGCACGACCATATCGATCGACCTCCACACCGGCCCGCAGAAAACGGTTCCCCATACCGTGTCCTGGCGTGTCCACCCGTTTCGGACTCACGGCTTTAAAACGCGTACGGAATAACTGCGTGGTTTCCGTATCCCAGACCGGCTGCACAAAGATTTCGCCGTTAAACGCATGAACGCCCACACCTTCACGGATAAATTCCGTAAACGTGCGTTTCCCTTCCACGTCGATCTCGCCAAACATCCCTTCGGCGTATTCCGACCAGGCCGCCTCCACCTCATCGACAAAACTTTTTGCCGCAGTCTCCCGCATCCCCAGCCAGCGCCAGTTCGGACGGTAGCTGATCAGAAACATATGCCCGACAATATGATCCTTATGCAGGGCCACCGCATTAGCCGCTATCCCGTTATTGCGCACCAGATCATCTGCCCGGGCATTCCCCAGACGCAACGCAGGCAGCAGGGCTGCATCGGCACTCTGCGCTGGTGGCAACCACTCCGCCATTTGCCCGCCAAATCCTGCGCCGCCCCCGTTGTAGCTGAGACTCTCACGAAGCGGAACGCCGTTCACATCAATCAGGACAGGCGTTCGTTTCATAACCTCACTCCCAGCGGACGACGGCGACGGCGGGTTGTCCCCAGTACCAACTCCGCATCATTGATCGCCCGGTTAAGCTCATCCAGAGAGGCCGCCGTATATTCAATTCTTCGTCCATCTTTCTGGACAGACACCACCCGTTTACCGGTTAATAAATCAAGGCGCGCCTGACGCAGCGCCTGCAGTTCAGCGACTGTAACCATTCACTCCTCCGGACAGCTTCGCTGCCAGTTCTTTAAGGGTTGGCCGGGTCGTCTCTTCTTCCCGGGATTTTGCCAGTACAGCCAGATCAAGCTGCCAGCGTTGCACGGACACACGTAATGCCGCGTAGGCATACACCAGGCAGTCCAGCGCTTCGTTACGCCGCTTTTTGTTATCCCACAGCAGACGCATCTTTCCTTTTTCCCACTTCTCCACAAGCTCTTCCGCGACCAGTTGCTGCGCCTCTGTCTGCGAAAAAATCTCCGGATCATCAGGAAAACGGATGGCATACGACGTGGCTTCATCCGCAGGCGTGGGCTCGGCTTTCATACGGGCATAGAGAATTTCTTTTGCGGTGTCCGTCCCCACTTCACACAGATAAACGCCCCGCTGATTGCGGGTTTTCGGCATGGTGATCACCGGCTTGCCATAGACAGACGCGCCTTTTACCGGCAGCACACGGAAAACACCGTGTTTTTTTGACCTCTGGTAGACGATTTCACCATCGATCCCCCCGGTGTCCCAGCAGACACGGGAAATGGTCATTTCGGTGCCATCCGCATGGCGGTATTTTTTGTTGATCGCCGCATCCACACGTAACAGCGTCTCTTCCTCATCAGGACGCCCCATAATGATGATTTTATCCACCAGAAAAGCTTCCTCTCCCGGTGCCCATCCCCAGACATACATCTCAAAACGGTTTCGCTGCGAGTCAATGCCCGCCGTCAGATAAACCACCCGGGCAGGCACCGCCGCCGTGTAATGCACGACCTTATCCATCAGTACCTGGTGATCGAGTTTTTCGCCCACGGCCTCTTCCCAGGTCTCGCCCAGCGTGGTGTTCACAAAGGTTTTCAGGCCGTTGGGATCTTTCAGTGCATCCAGCCAGTCATAGACTATCTGTACCCAGGTGGTGAATGGACTGTACGCTGTCCAGATATGGAACGTGATGGAGCGCGGCGGCGGAATTTCATTATCCGCGGCGCTGAAAAACGTCAGACCGTCACGGGTCCACATCCCCGTGTTTTCACAGATCCACCGCCCGTTGCTCTGGTCAAGCTCAGACTGATGGATCACGCAGCCATGATGTTCACAGAGGTAGAAAACGCTTTCGGGGCTGTCCTTCTCCCATTTAAGGCCAAAAGGCGTGGATTCATCGCCAAATTTCAGATACTGCTCCTCCCCACAGTGTGGGCAGGGCACATAAAAACGCATGAAATGCGCCGACTCGTTGGCCGCTTTTTCGATCTGGCAGGTGCCTTTGATTTTAGGCGTCGAGCCGCGAATGGATTTGGGCCATACAGAGCCCTCAATACGTTTATCCCCAAGCAGGGTTGGCGAACCCTCTTTTTCGACATCCGGTTCGAACGAGGAAAGTTCGTCATAGCAGACCACGTCCACGGATTTTTCACGGTAGTTTTTGGCGGCAGCGCCGCCCAGGCACCAGAAGCCCACACCCGATGAAAAGCGTTTCAGCGTGAGAGTATTGTCACGATGTTTACGCCCCAGCCATGGAGAAAGTTTTTTCAGGCAGGGAACATCCCGAATCGTCGCCTCCACGTGAGACTTCATAAAATCTTCAGCGGCAGAATCCGTGGGCTGAAAAAGCAGACTGTTTCGGGATTTATGCTCAATAAAATACCCGACCACCCCCAGCAACATCTTTGTATAGCCAACACGGGCAGATTTAATCAGATTAACAGTCCGGATCTGATCATTCCCCATGCTGTTCATGATGGCGATCTGGAACGGCAGCGTTTTCCATTCTCCCTCACCATATGAAGATTCTTTAGGCAGATAATAATTTTGATCAGCCCATTCAACTGGCGTCACCGGCAATGCCCTTATCAGGGGCTGTAATGCTGTTGTGACAGCACTCATCATATTATTCAGTTGTTGCTCTGATATATTCATCGAGTAAATCCGGTAATTTATCCCCCGCCCGCGCACACTGATTTGCCCCCTTCGCAATAAGGGTTTTCAGATGGTCAAGATGGCGCGGTGTTAAATCAGGAAACTGTCGCTGCATGGATAAAGGGATGGAATCAAGCGTACTGGATAACGCCATTGCCAGCTTGCTGAGAGCAAAAATACAGAACCCGGTATCAATAAGTTTTCCTTTTGACACCTCATTTTTTAACTGCTGTGTAACAGCCTGTTCTGCTGTCAGTTCCCATCTGGCAATAAGCAATTTCTCCTCATAGTCGTCTTCGCTATCGCCATCAGGCACATCGTTTTTACTTCTTCTCAGATACGATATGTAAAAATCGCGCCAGGCATCCAGATCCAGTTGCCCTCGCTTATTCGATATCGGGGCACCCGGCAATTTCTGCAATCTGCGAAGCTGGCGATCGGTCAGACTTAAATGCCTGGCAACTTCAGTCTGCGTAGCCACTCCTCACCTCGCAAAAACTCTCACTTCACAATCACAACAAAACCGGTCATGTCCGGCTTACATGTCTATTTTTTGTGCATGCCCGGTTCACAGAAGACCTCTTTTTTTATTTTTCATATAGTTAACTTGAAGAGAAACCGGACATGGTTCCCGGAAAATTTTCATAAATAGCGAAAACCCGCGAGGTCGCCGCCCCGTAACCTGTTGGATCGACGGAAAGGACCCGAAAACGAGAATAATTATCACTTACAGCAAGAATCGAATCTGATCTATTATGGTGCTTGCTATTATGTGCCGGCACAAGTGCGTCGTTTACCGTCATTTCACACAGAGGCATCATCAAATGAAAATCAGAAATATTCTCGCTATCTCCCTTGCAACATCATCCTTCAGTTGCCTGGCATTTAAATCCTCGCCCAATGTGCTACCAGGACCAACGAATCAACTAACTGCGGTAGAAAGTAAAATTATCGGACATTTTTATGCCCCACACAGTGCATTACCCGGAACAACCATCACAGGGACATGTGACGCCTCCCCCGTCCCGGGATGCACCTGTCCGTTTTGTACTATGCTGCGTAGCCAAAACCGATAACATCCGCATTTACCTGGTATTACATGATGAGTTCACGCAGCGACTGATAGAGGAAGGAAAGATGGTTAGTAAAAGCAAGGCGCATTGCCGCCGCATGCTGCAGGCATTGCAACAGACGAGAGCAGGTATTTTTGACCAGTTGGAAAACTGCCAGCATACTTTGCCCGAGTATATCGCCATCTCATCGGAAACCAGTGCAACTCTTATTCATCGGGTTCCACCAGAGAAAAAGAAGAAATGAACAGTGAGGCGTTGTGTGGCATACAACGCCTTCTTCCATCATTCCTCGTCAGCCATGACAAAAATATAACCGCTGGCTCTTTCATTTTTCTCCTGCGTCCAGCCCCTCTCTACCTGGAAGCATCAAGGACGTGACGGCGTAAAGATAAATTGTCTCTTCACTCCCTGACAGGGGCGATTCTTTTCAAATCGCCATTTCGCCATGGCCTTCACCACTTCATCACGAAACAAATTATGAGGCTCTGAGCGGAGAAAAACGATCCGTGTCACAGTCCCATCAGCACCAATATCGAACTTAACCTCAACCAGCCCCTTGATATAATTTGCTGCAGCATATTCCGGATATCGTGGATACACCGTCACTAATTGCCGGGGCTCATCAGCTTTTTGCTGCGAGCATCCCACTGCCAGGACAGATAACAGAAAAAGTAGTAAAAGGCGTCTTTTCATTTTTATTCCTACGGGTCTTATTCTGACAATATATCCTGTGTTCCAGACTGCCACATCACCACATCCTGTGCCATTATCTGACTCACATTACATACATCGCATCGGGATACAGTAGTAGCACTTTCTGTAATACAGCTTCCTGTTTCTTCCACCATCGCACCGGGATAAACCCGCGAATCATTAACGCGGTAAAAAACCCGGTGTGCATCGTTTTTAATTATCCCCGCACACTCGCGCAGAGGAGTCTCCCTGTCGGGCTGCGGTCTCTGTTAATGAGGGAATATAGCGACGATACGGCGCATCAACAAAACTTATTTCAGGCACTGAGTGCGGATATAGTCCTGTGCCCCTTCCAGTTGCTTGTGCATCGTCATCAGCCGCTCTCTGAGGGTGAAATAATCCCGTGTAACGGTGTCTGCCAGTTGGGGGCCGGTTGCATTATCCACGCCGGAGGTGGTGGGGGCTTCACGCACGGAGCCTGGACAGGTGGCGTTGATCCGCAGGCGCTTACGACCAGCGGCAACGTCAGCGCGAAGAGTTTCATTTTCAGTTCTCGCATCGGCTAATTCCCTCGAGTATTTTGCATCGAGCGCAGCAACATCGCGCTGGCGCACCTGCATATCAGTAATGGTTGCGTTCGCCAGCTTCAGTTCACTGGCTTTGTTATCGCGCTGCGCTTTGTAGGTAATCGCGTTATCACGGTAATGGTCTGTTGCCATCCACAGCGCACCACAGGCCACCAGCAGAATAACGATAAACGCGGAAAGCATTCGGTTTATGTTCACCCCAGCAACCCCGACGAAGACAACATCATCCAGGCCATGGAAAGAAAAAGAGCAACCAGCATTAGTGAAAATGAAATGCCGACAATTACACAGAGGATCTTCGCCAGCGTTATGAGTTTGTCTGACATGCTTAATCCTCCCTTCACGATTTCAACGCAATGACCAGTTTTGCCAGCCCATACAGCATCGGGGACACAGCAACACCGACCGCCACCCACTTAATGGCAAAAGCCAGTGCTCTGCTGATGTCATCAGTTACAGGCGCTTTCAGTTCAAGGCCATTTTTCATAGTCAACCTCAACAGAATTCGTTTACACTTCGCCATGTTCTCCCTTGCCTTACTCAAGGTCAGAAACACAAAACCTCGCTTGGTGCCAACAAACGGGGTTTTTACTTTTATTCACTTACGTTTCGCCAGTTCGCAGGATTTCGTGTTATCCGCCCGCGTGGCCATTCCTCATTTTTCAGCAAAATATTCTGCTTATCTGTCGATACCCCAGCACGCCAGCGCGCTCTCCTGGTCACGACGGGATACCTGACCGTAACAGTTGTTTGAACGAATACGGCAGTCTCTGCCACCGTCCTTAATCCACCAGCGAATCGCTTCGCAGGCACCTTTTCGATCACCAGCATTAATTCGTCTGTAAAACGTCGACGGGAAACACTTACCGGGACCAATGTTGTACGGACAGAATGACGCGATCCCCGCTTTCTGGGGTTCGGTCAGCGGCACTCTGATGTTTTTCTCCACCCACGCCAGCGCTTTATCACGCTCAATGGCGTTAACCTGGTCGCATTTTTCCTTCGACAACTTCATGCCCGGAACGACAGGTTTGCCATCCACCATGATGGCACCACGGCAGATGGTCCAGATACCTGCACCATCACGGTATGCTGTGGTGTGCTTGCCTTCCTTTTCATCCAGAAACTGGTCGAGAATGTCAGGCGCAGGCGCACCAGCGGCAATCAGCGCCAGAACGGCAGCCGACAGGCCGTATTTGATTTTGGTGTTCATGGATATATTAAATATTCAGCCGCTGTCCCTGGCCCACTAAATACGCACTTTAAGATAAGTCAGCCCCGGATGAAGCCAGTAAGCCGGCACTTTTTTAAAGGGTGGAGTATTAAAATCACGAAGAAGAGCCTCCCGCACAATTGCATCCTTATCAGCACCACTGGCCAGCGCTTCAATCTCAGCAGCTACCTGCAGATATCCCATGCAACGGCCAACGCGCTTCATCAGCCCCTGCTTTTTATTGTTCTTCAGGTAATCAATGGCAAATTCAATGAGCTCCTCACTGTGCTGGTGCGATGGAGGTGTTACTTTCCCATTTTCTGAGATGGTTATTTTCCCAGCATCACCGGATACAACAAAGGATGGCCGGTTACACTCCCATTCCGGGTCACTGAAATTATCATTATGAATACTGAAACACTCTGCGAGATTTCTGCTCATCACTTTCCGACAATAATCGTCAAACGCAGCAAACTGCTTTTCATCGCCAGAAGGCACCAATATCGACCATTTCTTATTCAGCTCAACGACGTAGCTCTCCAGTTTTTCAATACGTGATTCAACATCATCTTTTTCTGACCGCAGTGTTGACGGCGGCATCTTCAGAGAACAAGTAATTCTTCCCGGTAGCTTTCCTTTGTAGGTTATCAACACATCCTGCGCCTCTAAAATTACGGGGCGCTTTTCCGGCAACGGACCATCCCCTTCACATAACCCGGCAGCAACATCCATGAAAAACTGCTTCGCCTGCTTTTTCGCCTCAGCTTCGTAAAACTCCAGCGTGGCACCTTCAGTACGGTCAAGACTAATCGCCACATCTGGCAACAACAGCGACGCTTGCCCGTCACCTTCCGGCTTCACAGTAACAGTAACCTTATCCCCGTAATTATTTATCCCCTTAACAACCAGTTCATATTTTTTATTCATCACTTTACTCTCCCCGCGCCGCCTTACGCCGGTCCTCTTTGATTTTGAAATACAGGTTAGTCAGATATGTCAGCAGCCCAAACAGCAGACTCCC